>ERZ501011.52-NODE-52-length-37543-cov-10.011257_pt1 | contig 37543 bp, 37 predicted proteins | sample MGYA00248833_ERZ501011 | MGnify/ENA primary metagenome ERZ501011 (study PRJEB25958, sample SAMN03398530) | human skin metagenome | study: EMG produced TPA metagenomics assembly of the Human Skin Microbiome Metagenome (human skin metagenome) data set. | reverse complement strand
GGTTCCCCGGTCGGTCCCTGTTGGCAGACCCGTCGTCCATACCCCTCGCCTTCATTCGGGTGCGACCGGCGTCACACGCGCAACCCCGGCAGTGTGCCCGACGCACCGCCCGATGTCCACATGGGTCAATCGTCCAGCACCGCAACAGCATTCGATGACACAGAGAGACAGGGACTGATACAACGTCTCATCGCAACGAGGTTGTCCCGTTTCCCGACCGTCGAGGTTACCGTGCGGTAGGGTGCGTCCCGGTCGGCCGCTCCACCGTCGGGGACACCTCGGACATCTCTCGTGCGTCGGTCGCCGGATCCACTTTCCCGCAGGCGAATCGAGGAGCACACATGATGAAGTTCGGCCTCATCGAGGAATGGGAGCCCCGTCCCGGTCACCTGACCAGCTGGGTGGCCTCCCTCGCTTCGGTGACAAATGCCGATCGGGCTCCTGTGCATCCCTCCCCACCGTCCCACCAGCAGGAGGAGTACCTGCGTGTGGCGTGGCGCAACGAGTCCGCGGGGTTCCGTTTCGCGCGGCTCTGCCTGATGGCGTTCGACGTCTCGGCCCCACTCGACGTGTCCGCCATGACGAGCGCGGTCAACGAGTTCGTGCGGCGCCACGACAGTTTCCGGTCGTGGTTCTCGATGGAGGACGACGGTTCGGTCCTCCGCCATCTCGTGCCCCCGGAGGCCGTCGAACTCATTCCGGTCGTATACGGAGACCGCGACGCCCCGCAGCTGCGGACGCACGTGCAGGACGAGACCTCGGGGCCGTTCAACTGGGACTGCTTCACCTTCGGCGCCATCGAGTGGGAAGGCGGGTTCACCCTCTACGCCGCGGCCGACCATCTCAACACCGACGGGATCTCCCAGGCCATCACCTGCGTGGACCTGCTGACCCTCTACATGAATGCGGCCTTCGGCGGCGACGCCGAGCTGCCCCCGGTCGGCAGCTATCTCGACTACTGCGCGCGCGAACGCGCCGTGTCGCGCCAGTTGACCCGTCGATCACCGTACGTCCAGCGTTGGATCGACCTGGTGCAGGCCAACGGCGGCCGGCTGCCCGGTTTTCCGTTGCCGCTCGGCACCGGGGCGCAGACCTACACGCGCAGCGCGATCGTGAACTCGACCCTGTTCGACGAGCCGACCGCCGCGCGCTTCGAGCAGATCTGTCGCGATCTGGGCGCCAACATGATTGCCGGGATCATGACGGCGGCCGCCCTCGTGTACGCCGAATTCACCGGTCGAAGTGAGTATTTCGGGATGACACCGAAGAGCACGAGATCGGGCGCCGCGGAGTTGAAGTCGGTGGGCTGGTTCACGAGCCTGATCCCCGTTCCACTCACCGTCGACGACGACACCACGTTCCGCTCCCTGGTACCGGAGGCTGCGCGCAGCTACGAGTCCGGAAAAGAACTGACCGACATCTCGTTTCACCGGGTTCTCGAACTCGTGGAACCCGCCGACGAGATCGCGGTCCGGTCCGGCTGGGCGGTGCCGATGGTGTCCTACATCGACGTCCGCAAACTACCCGGTGTCGAGATCTTCGAAGCCGGGAACGGGTGCCTCTTCGGCAATCGTGGTAGCAGCGAAGAGGTGTACATGTGGGTCAATCGGTTCTCCGGCCAGACCTCGATCACGTTGCTGTACCCCGACACCGAGATCGCGCGCGAGTCCGTCACGCAGTATGTCGAACGATTCGTCGCGGTGATGTCCGCGGTTGCCGACCTGGGCGACTACCGACCCTCGCTGCCGGCCCTCGCACCGTGACCGCCGGCCCCGCGGCGGGCCGGGAGACGACGGGCGCTCTGCGCGATCGTCCGGGGGCCTGGGCGGCTCTCGCGGGATGCCTGCTCGGGGTGTTCATGCAGATGCTGGACACCACCATCGTCAACATCGCTCTGCCCGATCTCGCCCGGGATCTCGGCGCGTCGACGTCGCAGCAACTCCTGGTGCTGACGGTGTACACCCTGTCGTTCGCGTGCACCCTGCTGACCGCAGCGACACTGGGGGCGCGTGTCGGACGCCGGCGGATGTTCGTGGTCGGGATGGTGGCCTTCACCGTGACGTCGGTGCTGTGCGGTGTGGCGACCGGTCCTGCTGAAGTCATCGCCTGTCGCGGAATACAAGGCGTGAGTGCGGCGCTCATGTCCGCGCAGACCCTGGCTCTCATCGCGGCCCTGTTCGACAAGAGGCGTCACGGACTGGTCTTCGGCGTCTACGGGGCCGTCGCCGGTATCGCCGCCATCCTCGGTCCGGTGATCGGCGGCTTCCTCGTCGACGCCGACGTTCTCGGATGGGGCTGGCGCGCGATCTTCTTCGTCAACGTGCCGCTCGGCCTGCTCTCGTGCCTGCTCGCCCACCGCCGCCTACCCGACGCGCGCGAACCGTCGCCGGGACGCGTGGACGTCCCGGGCGTGGTGCTGTCGGCAACGGCGCTGTTCCTGCTGCTGTACCCGCTGGCCCTCGGACGCGAGTTGGGGTGGCCCCCGATCCTGTGGGGGATGATCGGGACGGCCGGAATCCTGTTGACGCTGTTCGCTGTTCACGAGGTGCGTGTCGACGCCCGCGGTGGCACTCCCCTGTTACGACCACGGCTGTTCGCCTCGCGCCGCTTCGCGGTCGGGCTTCTCCTGTCGCTCCTGTTCTTCAGTGTGTTCGCCGGGTTCTTCTTCACCGTGTCGATCTCGGCTCAGTTCGGACTCGGCTACTCGGCCTTCGGGACCGGGATGCTGGCCCTGCCCTTCGCGATCGGCGCCGCGGTCGGCTCACTCGCCTCACCACGCGTGGTCGCCCGCATCACCGCCCCGCACACCCTGATGGCCGGATCCGTCGCCGTCGGAGCCGGATTCGTCTGGCTCGCGATGATCATCGAACCGGCTGCGGAGACCCTGCCGGTGCTTGGCATCCTCGGTCCCCTCGTACTCGGCGGTCTGGGGACGGGTGTGTTCATCGCACCGCTGCAGGCCGTGATCCTGTCCGACACGACCGAAGCCACGGTGGGCACGGCAACCGGGACGATCCCCACTGTTCAGCAGATCGGCGCCTCGATCGGGCTGGCGGTCGTCACCCTCTTCTTCTTCGGTCAGGTGGCCGGCCAGACAAGCGAGACGGTTCCGGCGGTGAGAGCCGAACTCGTTGCGTCGCTGTCGGAGTCACCGGTTCGCCCGGTGCTGCACGGGGCGGTCGCCGATCGTTTCGCATCCTGCGCGAGCGATCAGCTGCGGTCCGCACATCCGGAGCGACCGGCGCCCGCCTGCGCGGGCGGACCGACGTCGCCGGCGGTCGCCGCGGTCGCCGCGCAGGCACGGCCCTGGACTCAGGATGCGGCGCGGTCGGTGACCGCTCGGACTTTCCTGGCCGCGCTGAAGACGACCTTGGTGATGCTGGGTCTCGTCGCCGTGGCGATCGGGGCACTCGCCGCCGCTCTGCGGACGCGACGGACCCCATGAACGCACATCGCCCCGTCTCCTCGACGGAGACGGGGCGATGTGGAACGCGTTCGATCAGGCCTGGCCGACCTCGAACCGGGTGAAGGCCTTGACGGTCACACCGGCGTCGTCGAGCAGGGCCTTGACGGACTTCTTCGAGTCCTGGACCGAGGCCTGGTCGAGCAGCACGACGTCCTTGTAGAAGCCGTTGACGCGACCTTCGACGATCTTGGGCAGGGCCTGCTCGGGCTTGCCCTCCTCCTTGGCCGTCTGCTCGGCGATACGACGCTCGTTCTCGACGACGTCCGCGGGGACCTCGTCGCGGGTGGCGTAGCGCGCCTTGAGCGCGGCGACCTGCATCGCGGCGCCGCGAGCGGCCTCCTCGGCGGCCTCGCCCTCACCGGTGTAGGACACCAGCACGCCGACGCCCGGAGGCAGGTCCGACGCGCGCTTGTGCAGGTACACGGCAACGGGACCGTCGTAGTAGGCCACGCGCCGGAGCTCGAGCTTCTCGCCGATCTTGGCCGAGAGAGCCGCCACGGCCTCGTCCACGGTGCCGTCGCCGAGCGGAGCCTTCTTCAGCTCGTCGAGGTCGTTGGTCTTCGCCGCGGCCGCCGCGTTCACGATGTCGTCGGCGAGCTGCTGGAACTCACCGTTCTTCGCGACGAAGTCGGTCTCGGAGTTGATCTCGATGAGCGCGCCGCCCTTGGCCGCGACCAGGCCCTCGGCCGTGGAGCGCTCGGCGCGCTTGCCCACGTCCTTGGCGCCCTTGATACGCAGCTCTTCGACGGCCTTGTCGAAATCGCCGTCGTTGTTGGCCAGCGCGTTCTTGCAGTCGAGCATTCCAGAGCCGGTGAGCTCACGGAGACGCTTCACATCAGCTGCGGTGTAGTTCGCCATCGTCGGCGAGCCTCCTTAGAGAAAGTGTTGGGACCGGACTGCGAGCAGTCGGGACTACTGAGCAGCCGGGGCGTCGGTCGCGGCGGCGTCGCCGGCCGGTGCCGCAGCCTGGGTCAGCAGTTCCTGCTCCCACTCTGCCAGCGGTTCGCCACTGCCGGCCTCGGGCTTGGCGTCGCCACTGGCGGCGCCGGCACGGGCCTGGACACCCTCGGCCACGGCCGAGGCCACGACGCGGGTGAGCAGTGCTGCGCTGCGGATGGCGTCGTCGTTGCCCGGGATCGGGTAGTCGACGAGGTCGGGATCGCAGTTGGTGTCCAGGATCGCGATGACCGGGATGTTCAGCTTGCGCGCCTCGCCGACGGCGATGTGCTCCTTGTTGGTGTCGACGACCCACACGGCCGACGGAACCTTGGCCATGTCGCGGATACCGCCGAGGGTGCGCTCGAGCTTGTTCTTCTCACGCGTGAGCATGAGGATTTCCTTCTTGGTGCGTCCCTCGAAACCGCCGGTCTGCTCCATGGTCTCGAGCTCCTTCAGGCGCTGCAGGCGCTTGTGGACGGTCGAGAAGTTGGTGAGCATGCCACCGAGCCAGCGCTGGTTGACGTACGGCATGCCGACACGGGTCGCCTCCGCGGCGATCGATTCCTGTGCCTGCTTCTTGGTGCCGACGAAGAGGATGGTGCCGCCGTGGGCGACGGTCTCCTTGACGAACTCGTACGCCTTGTCGATGTAGGTCAGCGTCTGCTGCAAATCGATGATGTAGATGCCGTTGCGGTCGGTGAAGATGAATCGCTTCATCTTCGGGTTCCAACGGCGGGTCTGGTGCCCGAAGTGTGCGCCGCTGTCCAGCAGCTGCTTCATGGTCACGACAGCCATGATCGTCCTTTTCTCGCAGTTGTCGTCGGTACCGTCGGTACCGACCCTGGCGCCTGCGGCCGAGTGCCACCCGAGACGGCATGGGCCGTTCCGGGACTGCTCACTTGGCGTGTGTTTCTCGACTGTGCTGGTCAGGGCGTCGAAGCCCGGAGCGTCACAGACCTGAGTGCAGGCGCGCGAAGTCACCTCATCAACGAGCGATGAGGTGCGTGGGAGAGTTTACGCCGCGGCGGATGGAACACCAAAACGCCTTCGCCCACGTCGGAGACGGTTGTGGTCATGCAGTCGGAGACGGTTGTGGTGATGCAGTCGGAGACGGTTGTGGGCGGATCCCATCCGGCTTCCGCTGCGTCCAATCACCGTGCCATCCCGATCACTGCGTGTCCTCGCCGCGTTCCTGCCGACTGTCCTCTGCGTCGTCGGTCCGGGCCCGGCCGCCGCGTCCGTCGGTGTGTACGCGGCGCCGTTGTCGCCCCGGCCCACCGTGGTGACCGCCTACGACGAGCCCGAGAAGCGATGGCAGCCCGGCCACCGGGGCGTCGACCTCGCGGCAGTCCTCGGTCAGGCCGTACGCGCCGCCGGTGCCGGTCGTGTGCGCTTCGCGGGCGAGGTCGCGGGCAGGCAGGTGGTCTCGGTCTCCCATCCCGACGGCGTGACCACGACGTACGAGCCGGTGGAGGCGAGTGTCGACGCGGGTGATCACGTCTCGCGGGGTGAGGTCATCGGGACCGTGATGACCGGTCATCCGGGATGCCCGGTGCCCGCCTGCCTGCACTGGGGCGCCCGACGCGGTAGCGGCCGTGCGGCGGACTACCTGGACCCGCTGGGCCTGCTCGGGGCCGTGCGCGTCCGGCTCAAACCGGTCGACTGACGGCGGTCACGCTCGCGGGTGCGCCTGTCGATGGACGGCACGCAGACGTTCGACGCTCACATGCGTGTAGATCTGCGTCGTGGCGAGCGACGAGTGTCCGAGCAGTTCCTGGACGACGCGCAGGTCGGCACCACCCTCGAGCAGATGAGTGGCGGCGCTGTGCCGGAGTCCGTGTGGCCCGGTCGCCGGGCCTCCGCTCGCCTCGACCGCGCGTGACACGACCGAGCGCGCCATCCGCTGGTCGAGCCGTCCCCCGCGGGCACCCAGCAGCAAGGCTGGTCCGGACGCGTCGGTCACCAGGGCCGGGCGTCCGGAACGCAGCCAGGCGTCGATCGCGCGGGCGGCGGGCTCTCCGTAGGGGACCGACCGTTCCTTGTCGCCTTTGCCGATCACCCGCACCACCCGTCGCCCGGCGTCGACGTCGCCGACGTCCAGCCCGCACAACTCCCCCACTCGAACTCCGCTGGCGTACAACAACTCCAGGATGACCCGGTCCCGCAGGGCGATCGGGTCGTCGGGGGCACGATCCACTCCGGTGGCCGCGATCGCGGCTTCTGCCTGGGCGGGGGCCAGTACGGCGGGCAGGGTCCGGTGCGCCTTGGGAGCCTTCAACCGCTGTGACGGGTCGGCCGCCAGGTAGCCCTCGCGGACCGCCCACGCGCAGAACGTCTTCGCCGCGGAGACCTGCCGGGCCACGGTCGTGCGCGCGGCGCCGCGCCGGGTCAGTTCCGCGAGCCAGGCCCGCAGCAGCGGGAGATCGATGTCGGCCACCGCGATTCCGCGGGCACCGGCGAACGAGACGAGGGCGCGAGCCCCACCGACATAGGCGCGGATCGTGTGCTCGCTGCGCCCTTTCTCCAGGCGCAGGTGGTCGGCGAAGTCGTCGAGCATGGTTCCGACCTCACCGCGTCGGACACCCGAGTGCAACCGCACACGCGGCGTCGTGGCCGAATCGGTGCGGGTGTCCGGTCTGCGAGCCTCAGTCCTGAACGCCGACGGACTCCTCCTCGGCCCGCAGGTCGGCTTTCCACTGCCGGAAGCCCTCCTCGGTCCGGCCGCGCCGCCAGTACCCGGAGATCGAGGCGTTGGCCGCACTCACGCCGCGTTCCTTGCGGATGTAGGCCCGCAGGTTGTGCATGACCGCTTGCGCCTCGCCGTGGATGAACACGTGCGGTTCGCCCTCGAGCCATTCCGTCGCGCGCACGGCCGCGATGAGCGGGGCGTTGTCACCGGCGAGCGAATCGTCGACGTCCGCCGCGGGTCCGCCGCGGTGCACCCACGAGACCTGTGCCCCGGCGGGTGCGTCCAGGTCGAGTTCGTCGTCGGGGCCGGCGACCTCGATGAAGACCTTGGCGACGGCGTCGGCGGGAAGGGCTTCGAGTGCGGCGGCCACCGCGGGGAGACCCGCCTCGTCGCACGCCATGAGATGCCAGGGGGCATCGGATCGCGGACGGTAGCCACTACCCGGCCCGATGAAACGGATCGTCTCGCCTGGCTCCACCGAGGCCGCCCAGGGGCCGGCGATGCCCTCGGTGCCGTGCACGACGAAGTCGACGACGAGCTCGCGGGCCTCCGCGTCGACCCGGCGCACCGTGTAGGTACGCAAGACGGGTTGCCGCTCGGGCGCCTCGTTCGTACGGATCTCCTGGAGATCGAACGGTTCGGGATAGCTGACACCCGGCGGTGCGAAGACGAACTTCACATACATGTCGGTGTCGGGTTCCCCGGACTTGCCCAGAGCCGGTCGGAAGTCGTCGAACCCCTCCCCGCCCAGGTACAGGCGTACGAAATGCGGGCTGATCCGCTCTCTCCGTAGCACCGTCATCGTGTTCACGCGTTTCGCCATCGAACCTCCCTTTCGGGTCAACCCTACGCCTACGAGATTAGGCCACCCTTAGCTTTAGAGCGGCGAACCACCCATCCGCGGTTGTAAGGTTTTCTATCGATCAAGCGATGTGAATTCGAGACTTTGCCATTCCTAAAGTCAGACGTCGCGAGACCCGACCAGAGGTGACTCCATGCCGGATCAGCCCGTGGACCAGTCCACCCCGCGCCGCGGCTCGCGGCTCAGTGTGGACGACTGGCTGGAGGCCGCGACCCAGATCCTGGTCGACGACGGGATCGACGCCCTCAAGATCTCGCGCCTCAGTGCGCGCCTCGGTGTGACCAAGGGCAGCTTCTACTGGCACTTCACCGACATCGGGGCGCTGAAGACCGCGCTCGCCGAACACTGCCGACGGGCACAGTCGGCGGCGGCCGACCGGATCGAGGCACTGGAAGCCCTACCACCGGTCGAACGGGTCGAGGGGATGGCGCGCCTGCTGTCGGACCCTCGCCGCTGGGCGATGGAGTCCGCCCTGCGCCGCTGGGCCCAGACGGACGAGTCGATCGCGAACTCCGTCGATGCACTCGACTGCCGGATCTTCTCGATCGCGATCTCGGCCATGCGCGAACTCGGGTTCTCGGAGGCCGAGGCGCACGCACGCGCGACGACGCTCCTGTACGCGGGAATCGGTTATGTCCACGCTCATGGCCGTCTGAACGAGGCGACGGTCGAGGATCTGCATGTCATCATCGACGTCCTCACCCGCCGCTGAGGTCACGCCAGCCGCCATCGTCCGTCCACGTTCTGCACGTACCCCTTGATGTCGAGGTGCGCGAGCGCCGCGCGGACGGTTCCGATGTCGAGGCCGGCGGCGAACGCGATCTCGTCGATCCCCACTCCACCGCGGCCGGGAATGGCGTCGTGGACCCGTAGTTGCTCGGCGTCGAGCGCGTCGGTCGGTTTCGCGCGGCCGCGGCCGATGTCGCCCCCACCGTCGGGTCGTACCAGGTTGATCACCGACGCGACGTCGGACACCAGTACGGCGAGCTCGTCGGCGATCATCCGGTGACATCCGACCGAGGTCGCCGAGGTGACGGGACCTGGAACGGCTCCCAGCGGCCGGCCGAGCTTGCGCGCCCAGGCGGCGGTGTTCGCCGCGCCGGACCGTCGCCCTGCCTCGACCACGACGGTCGCGCCGCTCATCGCGGCGACCAATCGGTTCCGGGTGAGGAACCGATGTTTCGCCGCTGTCGTCCCGGGCGGGTACTCGCTGATCACCGCGCCCGTGCGCGCGATCGCGGTCAGCAGCGACGAGTGTGACGCCGGGTAGTCGCGGTCGATCCCACACGCCATCACCGCCGCGGTCACCCCGCCCGCCGCGACGACCGCGCGGTGAGCGGCGCCGTCGATGCCGAACGCCCCGCCGGACAGCACTGCGAAACCCTGGGCCGACAACCCCGAAGCGAGCGTCTGCGTGACGTGTTCGCCATACGACGACGCGGCACGGGACCCGATCAACGCGATCGACGCTGCGGCGAGGTCGTCGAGCCGGGCCGGACCGCGCACCCACAGGGCCAGCGGTTCGCCTCCGCGCGCGGCCGTGTCCGCCTGCCCCAGCGCCAGCAACGACCAGGCCGGCCACTCCGGATCGGCACGGGTCACCAGGCGCGCACCGACCCGCTCGGCGGCGTCCAGATCGTCGACCGCACAGTCTGATTCGCTCCGAGCCGCGGTGGCGGCGAGCACCGTCTCGTGGCCGCCGGGCACGGTGCGCCGACGGATCGCCGCAGCCGCCTCGACCGGACCGATGTCGTCGACGAGCGCGATGACCGCGGCGCACGGCGGTTCGGCAACCCGCGCCAGATAGGCCCAGGCGATGGATTCCGGCGACCGGGGTTCCGACGGATGGGCGGGGATCACCAGGTCGCTCCTCGGTCTCGGTACAGAAGCGCTTGTGCGACATCGTCTTCGACGGGACGCCCGGACCCGCTCAGATCGCTGAGGGTCCATGCCAGCCGCAGAGCGCGATCGGCACCGCGGGCGGTCACGCGGCCGTCTCGGAGGAACAGTTCGATGGGCCGCAGCACGTCGGGCGGCAGCCGGAACCGCTGCCGCAGCGCGGACCCGGGAACCTCGGCATTGGTGCGCCACCCGAATTCCGACCAACGCTCGATCGCAGTGGCACGCGCCGCGGTGACGCGGGCCCGGACGTTGGCACTCGACTCCCCGGCACCGCTCATCAGCGCGGTGTTGCCCGGTGGGTCCATCCGCACGCGGATGTCCACGCGGTCCAGCAGCGGTCCGGACAACTTGCCCAGATAGCGCCGCCGCACGACGGCCGTGCAGACGCAGTCGACGTCGTGGGCGGGCGCGCACGGACACGGGTTCGCCGCGAGGATCAGCTGAAAGCGCGCGGGATAGACCGCCATGCCGTCACGCCGGGGCACCCGGACCTCGCCGTCCTCGAGGGGTTCCCGCAGGGATTCGAGCGACTTGACACTCATCTCGGCGCACTCGTCGAGGAACAGCACTCCTCGATGCGCCTTGGACGCCGCGCCCGGCCGGGCGAATCCGGTACCGCCACCGAGCAGGGCTGTGATCGATGAGCTGTGGTGCGGGGCGACGAACGGCGGTTCGGTGATCAGCGGACGTCCGGGCGACAGCTCCCCCACCAGCGAATGGATCGCCGTCACCTCCAACGAGTCCTCGAGACCCAGCGGCGGCAGAATGCCCGGCAACCGCCGCGCGAGCATCGTCTTGCCGATCCCCGGCGATCCGGTCATCAGGACGTGATGAGCTCCCGCGGCGGCGATCTCGAGCGCATGCCGGGCCTCGTGCTGCCCGACCACGTCGGCCATGTCGGGGACCGGCGGCGCCTGCGTCGTCGCCGCCGCATGCACCGTGTCGAGCACGTGGTCACCGGCCAGCCACTGCGTCACCTCTTTCAGACTGCTCGCTCCACCGACGTCCATCCCCTCGACGAGCGCCGCCTCGGCAACGGTCTCGATCGGCACCACCGCCCGTCGATACCCCTCCTGCCGCGCCGCGATCACCGCCGGCAACACCCCGCGGATCGGCCGCACGGTGCCGTCCAGACCGAGCTCGCCCAGAAAAACCGTCGACGACAACTTCTCCGCCGACACCTGTTGCGTGGCAGCCAGAATGGACACGGCCATCGACAGATCGAACCCCGGACCGATCTTCGGCATGTCCGCCGGCGACAACGCCACCGTCACCTTCAACTCGGGAAAACTGAACCCGGAGTTCTTGATCGCAGCCCGCACCCGATCCCGCGCCTCCCGAACCGACGAATCCGGATTACCCGTCACCGCGAACCCCGGCAGACCCGAACTCACACTCGCCTGCACGTCGACGACCTGCGCGACAAAGGCATTGAGCCCCACCGCCTGTGTTTGCCCCAACATGGGCACAGTCTCACCGGAAACACACGTGGCGGGTGGCGCCGAACCACTCACACAGCCGATCTGTGGATGACCTCGCGGTTGTGCACGTCCTATACGAGCGCAGGTCGGCTCGTAACGTCAGTCGCGCCAAGCTACGTATCGGCGACCTTCCGATCTCCCACGAACACTTTCAACGTCCTCCCGTCGTCCTGGTAGCTCAACTCCGCCGACACGTCGTACTTCACGTAGGCGCGACCCTCACCACCGGTGGTGTGATCGATGACCTCGAAACGGGTGACAGTGCTCGAAGAGAGCGCAGATCGCGAGTCCTTCGGCGTAGCCGAGAGCCATTCCCTGAACTGGTCGGCTTCCTCCCACGCCACACAGACACCGCAACGCGATGACCTGTTTTCAGTCTCGAGCTCCGGGAAATCTTCCAGGTCGGTGGTTTCGCAGCGCTCGCCCCACATGTCGGTGACGTACTGCTCGAACAATGAAAGCGCGTGTGCGCTGTGTGCGTCCATCTGTCCCTCCTGACGACGAAGAGATTCAGAGTCCTCCCAGTGACAAGGGTTGTCCAGTGATTTGCCATCGCCCATTCCGGCCACGCGTCGATCGACTCAGACCCAACAGCCCCACACCCGTGAGCGCCGTCGCTACGTGCATGAGGGACCCACTCCGTCCATGGAGGGCCCCAGACTACGCTCGACGACCGATGGACGACGGAACTTTCGACGATGCGTTCGTCGGCGATCTCGACCGACTACTCCGATGGCGTCGCGACGTCCGTCGCTTCCGCCGCGAACCACTCGAACCCCACGTGCTCCCCGACATCCTCGACGCAGCCGAACTGGCTCCGTCCGTGGGCAACAGCCAGCCGTGGCGCTGGGTCGAGGTGCGTTCCGCCGAAGCCCGGCGATCGGTGCGCGACAGCTTCACCCGATGTAATGCCGATGCGCTCGACGGGTACACGGGCGAACGCGCACAGCTGTATTCGTCGCTCAAGCTCGCCGGTCTCGACGACGCTCCCGTCCACCTCGCCGTGTTCTGCGAGCCCGGTGTCGAGCAGGGCCGGGGACTCGGCCGACAGACAGTGCCTGAGACGCTGGAGTATTCGGTCGTCACCGCGATCTCCACACTCTGGCTGGCGGCGCGGGCCCGAGGCGTCGGGGTGGGGTGGGTGTCCATCATCGAACCCGAGGAGGTTTCCGAGGCACTTGCCGTACCGCCGGCCTGGAAGCTGGTCGCCTACCTGTGTATCGGCTACCCCGCGCACGACTCGGAGACACCGGAACTCGAACGTGTCGGCTGGCAGTCACGGACGTCCGCCGGGGAACGCTTCTTCGTGCGCTGACACCAGATCGTGACCCCGCGGACCGCGCGATCCGCATGTAACTCCAGTAACAATAGTCACGTCAATCACTTCTGTCGCAAGAGTAACTGGAGGACGCGCGTGTCGAGCCGTCTCACCACGAGTGTCCGACTGGCCCTCGCCGGGGTCATCGCATTCAGCGGCACCGCGGTCGCGCTGACGACCGGTGCCGGCGTCGCGCACGCCGCGCCGTGCGGCAACGCGAGCACGGGCTCGAGCTTCCTGGGCTTCGGGTCCAGCGGTTCCAGCGGCTCGAGTGGCTCCAGCGGGTCGGAGGGCTCGTCGGGCAGCTCGAGCATTCCGAACCCGGGACCGCAGCGACCACTGATCCCGTATGTCGGTTCCAAATCCCGCACCGTCGGGTGGGTGACGGGCCCGCTCAGCGCGAACCGCACATTCAGCCGGTTCGGTATCGGCGGCACCGATCTCGGCGTCTCCTGGGACAACGGCCGCGGCCAGACGCTGATGGCCTTCGGAGACACCTTCGGCAACTGCAACGCGCCGGGACAGCAGTGGCGGCACAACGTGCTGCTCCGCACCGACGACGACAACCTCGCGAACGGACTCTCCGTCCCGGCCGGTCGCGAAGGCGACGTGACGTCGGGTTCGGTGATCGCGCCCGGTCAACCGAACTACGCGCAGGAACTGATCCCGTCGCTCGGCATCTCCAATGTCGAGGTCACCACGATCCCGACGGCGGCCATCTCTCTCCCGCACGGCGACGGCTTCCGCCAGTACATCAACTACATGTCGGTGCGCTCGTGGGGTTCGCCGGGCAACTGGGTCACCAACTTCTCGGCGATCGCCCATTCCGACGACAACGGCCAGACCTGGGTCACCGATCAGGACACGATCCTCATCAATGCTCCGGTCTCGCTCCGACTGCCCGGCGAGTTCCGGCCGATCGAGTTCAACAACGGCAAGTTCCAGCAGAACGCGTACGTCCGCGGCCGGCCCGGGACACCCGAAGCCGAGTACGTCTACCAGTTCGGCACCCCGAACGGACGATTCGGCGCCGCCTTTCTCGCGCGGTTCAAACCCACGGACATCCTCGACCTCGACGCGTACGAGTACTGGGCCGGGAAGAGTCGCGGCTGGGTGGACGACATCGCCGCGATCCCCGACGACGGCTCGGCGGTCGTCGTCCGACAACCGGTCACCGAACTCTCGGTCGCCTGGAGCCCGTACCTCGAGAAATACGTCATGCTCGATGGCGACAACGACATCACGCTGCGCACCGCCGATCATCCCGAAGGCCCGTGGAGTGCACCGAAGACCATCGTGCCCCGTGGTGCGCTCGTCGTCTACGGACCGATGATGCTCCCCAACTCCCCCGCGCTGCAGGGAGATTCGAAGGAGCTCTACTTCAACGCATCGCGGTGGAGCGACTACAACGTGATGCTGATCCGGACCGATCTGAGCAAGCTCTGACACCCGGGCTCACACGTGCACACCCTGGTGATGCCGCACCTGCGCGCGAGCCAGATCGTCGGGAGCGGCCTGGTCGAGGCGCACGCTGACGACGTCGAACCGGATCTGCGACCATCGTCGGTCCTGCGCCGCCAGCCACATCCCGGCGAGTCGGCGCATCCGGGCGAGCTTCGTCGGCGTGACCGCCATGACCGGATCGTCGTACGTGCGGCTCGCGCGAGTCTTGACCTCGACGATCACCAGGACCGACCCATCCGCGGCCACCAGATCCAGTTCGCCATAGCGGGTACGCCAATTGCGCTCCAGGACAGTCCAGCCCAGCGATATAGCGTAATCCGCGGCCACGTCCTCACCGAGCCGGCCGATATGACCGCGGCGATCGGGGCGAGGATGGTCGCGCGCTTGTGCACTCATGCCGATCAGATTCGCGCAGAACCGATTTCGTCGACCGTCCGAAAGCGAGCAACGCCCTGATCTGTGAACGATCAGGGCGTTGTCAACAGATTGCGCGTGGTCAGGGCTCGTCGGGCAGGCGGAGTTCCGACTTCTCGAGTTCCTCGATGTTGACGTCCTTGAACGTGATCACGCGGACCTGCTTGACGAACCGCGCCGGGCGGTACATGTCCCACACCCAGGCATCGCTCATGCGGAGTTCGAAGTAGACCTCGCCGTCGGTGTTGCGCGGGATCATCTCGACCGCGTTGGCGAGGTAGAAGCGCCGCTCGGTCTCCACCACGTAGGTGAACTGCCCGACGATGTCCTTGTACTCGCGGTACAGAGAGAGTTCCATCTCGGTTTCGTACTTCTCGAGATCCTCAGCACTCATCCTGTCAGCCTATCCCTGTTGTCGTTTGCGCTGGTGACCACACGTGCCGCGACATTACGGTACGACATGCGGTGTTGTGGTGAGGGGCCGGCGGCGTCGATGCGCGACATGTGCAACGCCGTGCTGTAGCCCTTGTGGATGGCGAAGTCGTACCCGGGCAGGTCGTCGTCCATGGCGACCATGATGCGATCTCGGGTGACCTTGGCGATGATGCTGGCGGCGGCGATGCACGCGGCCGCCCCGTCTCCCCCGATCACCGGCAGGGACGGCGCCGTCAGTCCCGGCACCGCGAAACCGTCGGACAGCACGTACCCCGGTTTCACGTCGAGGGCGGCCACCGCCCGGCGCATGCCCTCGATGTTCGCGACGTGGATGCCGATGCGATCGATCTCGGCGGCTTCGATGATCACCGCACTCCAGCTCTGCGCGTAGCGCGTCACCGAGCGGTACAGCTCCTCGCGGGTGCGCTCGGTCAGACGTTTCGAGTCGTCGAGGTCGGCGAGGGAGACGAGCTGCGTCGGCTTCAAGACGCAGGCCGCCACGACCAGCGGGCCCGCGCACGCTCCGCGGCCGGCTTCGTCGACCCCCGCCACGGGCCCCAGACCCTGCCGGTGCAAGGCGAATTCGAACGTCCGCAGGCCCGCGGCACGGCGGACGGGTGAGCGGGGTGGCCATCGAGTCGTCACAGCTGTCTCACCCCTGCTGCGGATTGAACGAACCGACACCACCGATCCGCGAGAAGGGGTAGATGATGAACCGGACCTTGCCGCGGATGTCGCTGACCGGGACGGTGCCCTGGTACTGGTCCTCGACGTGGTAGCGCGAGTCCTGCGAGTTCACTCGATTGTCACCCATGACCCACACGTTGCCCTCGGGCACGGTGATCGGACCGAAGTCCGGCCCGAGACACGGAGGTACCTGGTCGCCCGGCCCGGCGACACCGGGCCCGAACGACGCGACCGTCTCCTCCTGGAGCTTCATGTCGATGTAGGGCTCGCGCAACGGGCGACCGTTGACCTTCACACCGACGCCCTCGTCGTTGCGACATTCGACCGTCTGACCGCCGGTCGCGATGACCCGCTTCACGAGGTTGTTCTCGTCCGGAGGCGCGAACCCGAACCACGACAGCGCATCCTGCGCCTTGTGCATCACCGGGTTCGTCGATCGGGGCGACACCCAGGCGCCGTTCCACGACTCCGACGGGCCCTTGAAGACGACGACGTCGCCGGGTTGCGGATCACCGAACCGGTACGTGAGCTTGTCGATCACGATGCGGTCGTTGGTGCAGCCGTCGCACCCGATGAGGGTGGACTCCATCGACTCCGACGGGATGACGTACTGCCGACCGATGAAGGTCTGCAGCACCCAGGTGAGGAGAAGGACGCACCCCACGATGATGACGACTTCGCGCAGGAGCGAACCCGAGCCGGACTTGCGCTTGCCGCGCTCGTCGGCATCGGATTCGGCCGGGTCGGTCTTCAACCTCCACGGACGCTTGGCGTCGTCGGCGCGGTCGTCGTCGGGGGCATCGTGGGGTCGCTGTGTGTCGGCCACCTCGTCAGGTTAGACGCGTCAGCGCTTTTCCTTGATCTTGGCTGCCTTGCCGCGCAGATCGCGCAGGTAGTAGAGCTTGGCGCGACGGACGTCACCGCGGGTGAGGACGTCGATCTTGGCGATGTTCGGGCTGTGCACCGGGAAGGTGCGCTCGACGCCGACGCCGAAGGACACCTTGCGGACGGTGAAGGTCTCGCGCACGCCGCCGCCCTGACGACGGATGACGACGCCCTTGAACACCTGCACGCGCTCCTTGCTGCCCTCGATGACCTTGACGTGGACGTCGAGGGTGTCACCGGGGCCGAAGTCCGGCACGTCGTCGCGGAGGGACTGCTTGTCGAGGAAGTCGAGCGTGTTCATGTGTCGTGGTCCTTGTCTGGCGGAGAACGTTGAGCAGAGGAACCTGGCGGCCCGTGGGCTCGACCGGTTCGTGCTCCGAGTCGTTGGCGTCGCAACCGGCGGTCTCGGAGAGACAGCCCCGGACACGGGGCATCGTCGGCAGGCAACCCGACTATTGTGCCAGAGACACCCCGGGCCGACGAAATCGCGGAGCCGCTACGTCCGTGGCGCCACGATCACGACGTCGTCGGCCTGCAATGCCGAGATGGTGGCGGGCTCCATCGGCGTCGCCGCGGCGATCGCTCTCGGCGTCACACCGGCATGCACCATGTGGTCGAGGATCGCGAGTTCGGGCGCCCGGCCGTTGGCGGTGAGTGCCTCGTCGTCGGCGAGTTCCACCCCCGCCCGCTGATAGGGCTGCGGGTCGTTGGTCCCGACGACGACCACCCGCGCTCCCCGCGGGCCGGTCCCGACGCCCACTGCGGTCCGGAACCAACCTGCGATCGATGCCGGAACCGTGGTCTGCAGTCGCTCGGCTCGCCCCCGCAACCAGGTCAGGTCGTTCGCGCCGATCCCGTCGCGGTCGGCGCGAGCCCGCGCGCCGGCCAGACCCCCGAGACCGGCGGCCATCGCACCCGCCGCACCCAGTGCCCCGAGCGGCATCATCGGCATCATCCCGCTCGTCGCCGCGGGTGCAGCGGCGCTCTGCCCGGCCTCACCCGACCGTTCGGTGTGATCATCCCCCGCCGCGGTGAGGGCCATCCGGCCGGTGCTCGCGGCCTCGACCCGCCACGTGTCGTCACCGATCGCGGCGTTCACCTCGGCCCGCCGGATGTCGCGGTCGGCGATCAGTGCAACCACCGACATCTGCTGCTGCGTGTCGATCACCGTCCGGGCATACGCGTCCAGCGACGTCCCGAGCGCGCGCAGCCGTTCCGCCGCTCCGGGCAGATCGGCACCGGCGATCTGTCCGAGCCCGTCGACGACGGCATCGTGGAACCCGCCCGCGGTCGAGTCCCCCGTCGCGTACGAGTCGGTCACCGACGCCACCGCCTCGGCGAGGCCGGCCACCCTCTCGGCGAGTGCCCGCACGCGCTGTGCCGAGTCGCTCAGTGCCGCCGCGTCGGCGGTCGGCCACACCCCCGGGGCCAGTTCCTCGGCGATCCGCTCGGCCTCGCCACGCGCCGTCATGCGTCGGCCCGGCCGATACGCGCCGAGGCCTCGGCATCTCGGTCGAGGAGGTCGTCGATGCCGGCGACGAGGGCGCGGCGGCGTTGTCCGAGACGGTTCCCGACGTCGTGCAGACGATCCGTCGACGCCGCGGCCGCCGGCGAGAACCCCGCCCGGAACGCACCCGCCGATTTCCCGGTGCCTACTGCCATGTCGACGTCGATGAGCAGGGCGGCGAGCTCGGTCTGTATCGCCGCGAGTTCCGCCGCCGCTGCCTGCAGTCGCGTCGCCACGACGGCGGCGGCACCGGGGTCGGCGGCGACCCGGGGACCGGCGTCGGCCGCCGGCGAGAGGTCAGGGTCGGTCATCGGCGACCACACTGTCGAGGCGGGCGTCGGCGTAGTCGATCGGCAGATCCGGTGCGCCGGAGAGGATGTCGGCGGATCTGGTGCGCAGCGCGGTGTCCGCCTCGGCGATCAGCGTGGTCAGCAGGGCGGACAGTTGATCCGCGCGGTATCGACGCATTGCGGAGGGTTCGATCATGATGTCCACCGCACGGCCGCGCGCGTCGACCGTCACCGCGACGAGCCGGTCGTGACTGGTCGCCCGGGAGGTCAGCTGCGACAACGACTTCCGGACCCGTTCGAGTTCGGTGCGCTGCCGGTCGAGTTCCTCGACCATGGCCGAATACCCCTGCATCGTCTGCTGGACCCCCGTCCGAGTCGAACCTCTGCCGAATCCTAGTCGGTATCGCCCGGATGGTCCGCGGAGGAGTCCACAGGGTCCGGGAGGAGATCAGGCCGGCGCGCGCGCGTCCGCTCGAGGGCCTGTTCGGTACGCCAGCGTGCCACCTTCGCGTGGTCGCCGCTGAGGAGTACGGGCGGGACGTCCAGACCGCGCCAGGACACCGGCCGCGTGTAACTCGGACCTTCGAGCAGCCCGTCGGAGAACGAATCCTCCTGATGCGAGCGGGGATTGCCGAGTACGCCGTCGAGCAGCCGGACGGTCGCCTCGATCATGGCCATGACCGCGACCTCTCCCCCGATGAGGACGAAGTCGCCGAGGGAGACCTCTTCGACGCGCACCCGTCGGGCCGCGTCGTCGAAGACACGCTGGTCGATACCCTCATACCGGCCGCAGGCGAACACCAGATGCTGCTCGGTGCTCCAGCGACGCGCGGTCTCCTGGGTGAACGGCACACCGGCAGGGGTCGGCACGATCAGCAGCGCGTCGTCGGGGCACACCTCGTCCAGGCACGGCCCCCAGACGTCGGGTTTCATCACCATGCCGGGCCCGCCACCGTACGGCGAGTCGTCCACGCTGCGATGGACGTCGTGCGTCCAGTTGCGTAGGTCGTGGACCGCCACGCTGATCCGTCCGGCGTCGATCGCCTTGCCCAGCAAGGCAACTCGGAGCGGATCGAGGTACTCGGGGAAGATCGACACGACGTCGAGGCGCATCACGGCGCCTCGTCGAGCGAATCCGGATCCAGCAGCCCCTCCGGGGGGTCGATCACGATCAGCTCGCGACCGACGCTCGGCACGATCTCGCGCACGAACGGCACCAGCACCTCACGGTCGTCGGTGGTGCGTACCGACAGCAACTCGCCGCCGGGCAGATGCAGGACCGATTCGACGACGCCGACCGCGGAGCCGTCGGTGAGTTGTACGGGCACGCCCTCGAGTTCGTGGTCGTAGAACTCGTCCGGGTCGTCGGAGGGCTCCACCTGCGAACTGTCGATGAGGAACAGGGTGCCGCGCAGGGCGTCGGCGGAATCCCGGTCCGCGATGCCGGCCAGGGACACCAACAGCCGCCCGGAATGATCCCGGGCGGCTGTGACGGTGAAGTCCCGTTCCCCGGCACCGCGCGGCAGACGGCCACGCAGCACCGAGTTCGGGGCGAAACGCATCTCGGGCTCGTCGGTGCGGACGTCCACGACGACCTCACCACGGATTCCGTGTGACTTGACCACACGGCCGACGACGAGATCCACGATGCGCTCGGTGTTCGGGTTCTCGGTCAGCGGTCGGTGTCGACGATGTCGACACGCATCCCGCGGCCGCCGATCCCGGAGACCAGGGTGCGCAGCGCGGTGGCGGTACGACCGTTGCGACCGATCACCTTGCCGAGGTCGTCGGGGTTCACGTGGACCTCGACGAGCCGGCCGCGACGGCCGGTGACGAGGTCGACCCGGACGTCATCGGGGTTGGAGACGATTCCGCGGACCAGGTGCTCGACCGCGTCGGCGACGACTGCGCTCACGCGTCACCCTCGGCGGCGGGAGCCTCGGCAGCCTCGTCGTCCTTCTTGGCGGCCTTCTTCTTGGGGGTGGTCGCGGCGGCGACCGGCTCGTTGTCGGCGGCGGCGAGCGCGGCGTTGAACAGGTCGAGCTTCGACGGCTTGGGCTCGGCGGTCTTCAGGGTGCCCTCGGCGCCCGGCAGGCCCTTGAACTTCTGCCAGTCACCGGTCACCTTGAGGATCGCGGCCACGGGCTCGGTCGGCTGCGCACCGACTCCCAGCCAGTACTGCGCGCGCTCGGAGTCGACCTCGATCAGCGAGGGCTCTTCCTTGGGGTGGTACTTGCCGATGGTCTCGATGACCCGGCCGTTGCGGCGGGTGCGGGCGTCGGCGACGACGATGCGGTACTGCGGGTTGCGGATCTTGCCGAGCCGCGTGAGCTTGATCTTGACAGCCATGTCTACATCTCTTTCGTGTGGTCACTGCGCAATTCAGCAATCCGCCCGGAGTGGCGGACCCGGTTTTGCGTCTGTAGTGGTGTGACCGTCGGGCGGCCGTGACCGGATCCGACGAACCAGCGAATCATTGTGCCAGACCGGGCGGTGAGTACCGAATCCGGTGATCGGCCTGCAGAAGGAACAGCCGATGGACCGGCATGTGGTCACCCACCCCGCGAGGACGACCACATGCCGAACGTCACTTCCGTCACTCTGTCGGTGTCGGCTCATCCGCGTCCAGATGCGCGACACCGCCGGAGCCTCCCTCGACCCCCGGCTCCGACGGGCCCGCGCTCTCGGATCCGGGCCGCGGATCCGAGGTGGACTGATCCGGTTCGTCCTGGCCGAACCGTTGCAACGCCGTTGCTACGTTACGCGGCGGTAAGAAAGGCAACCAGCCACTACCGTGTGGCTTTGCTCACACGAGGTGGCGACCAGACGAGACCACTGCCACCGGGTGTCGCAACGTGCCCAGGTCGTCGCACGGGTTGTCCGCGTACACGACGAAGTCGGCGCGGTGCCCGTCCTCCAGGAGGTCGGCGCCCAGCCAGGCGCGCGCATTCGTCGACGCCGCCGCGATCGCACCCGCCGGGCCCAGGCCCACGTCCGAGAGCGCCTCGATCTCGTCGACGATGCGTCCGTGCTCGACGAATCCGCCCGCGTCGGTCCCGGCGAAGATCGCGACGCCGGCCTCACGCGCGGCGGCGAACACCGCCGGGGCGCCCGCATGCAGGGCGCGCATGTGCGCGGCGTAGGTCGGGAAGCGTTCGGCTCCGTCGGCGATCCCGGGAAAGTTCTCGACCTGGATCAGGGTGGGCACCAACGCGATCGAGCGGTCGACGAGCTGGTCGACGAGATCGGGAGTCAGCCCGGTGCCGTGCTCGATGCAATCGACACCGGCCCCGATCAGGTCGACTAGAGCATCGGTTCCGAAGACATGGGCGGTGATCCGGGCGCCGTGCTCGTGCGCCACCGCCACCGCCGCCTCTATCTGTGCACGGGTCCACAACGGGGCCAGGTCGCCGACCTCGCGGTCGATCCAGTCGCCCACGATCTTCACCCAGCCGTCGCCGGCCTGCGCCTGCCGGGCCACCTCGGCCGCGAGTTCGTCCGGATCGTCGAGGTCGACGCCGTAGTCGCGCAGATACCGCTTGGGCCGGGCGATGTGCTTGCCCGAGCGGATGAAGCGCGGGCAGGCCGGATCGTCGTCGAGCGGGTGCGTGTCGAGCGGCGACCCGACCTCGCGGATCAGCAGGGTGCCTGCGCGCGCATCGGCGTAGGCGTACCCACGGGCCTGCTCGATGTCGACCCCGAGGCCCGGCGCGATCCCCACGTGATTGTGGGCGTCGACGAGGCCCGGCAGAATCCAGCCACCGTCGACTGCCGTCTCGGCGTCGGGAACCGCGGTGAGGCTGATGGTGTCGTCGGACACCCAGAACTCGACCGGTTCGGACGTGAGCGGATCGGTGCCCCGGTAGTGGCGGGCCATTGCACCCTGTTCCGGGCCACCCACCGTCATTTCTTCTTCTTGGGCTGCTGGAACTGCGACACGTCGATGCCCTCGAGACCCGGGGGCAGCTGATCGAGACCGGCCGGCATGTTCGACAGGTCCGGGAACCCGGCCGGCATGCCTCCGGGCATACCCGGGAAGCCGCCGCGCGCCGCCTTCGGCGGGGTGGGGCCGCGGCTCTTGCCCTTCTTGCCCTTCTTGCCCTTGCGGTTGGACTTGCGGTTCATCGCGCCCATGCCCATGCGACCCGACATCTGCGCCATCATCTTGCGGGCCTCGAAGAACCGGTCGACGAGCTGGTTGACCTCGCTGACGGTCACACCCGACCCGTTGGCGATACGGATGCGGCGAGAGGCGTTGATGATCTTCGGGTTGTCGCGCTCGGCGGGGGTCATGCCGCGGATGATCGCCTGCACGCGGTCGAGCTGCTTGTCGTCGACCTGCGACAGCACGTCCTTCATCTGGCCGGCGCCGGGCAACATCCCCAGGATGTTGCCGATGGGACCCATCTTGCGGATCATCAGCATCTGCTCGAGGAAGTCCTCGAGGGTCAGCTCGCCCTGGGTGATCTTGGCGGCCGCGGCCTCGGCTTGCTGCGCATCCCAGTGCTGTTCGGCCTGCTCGATGAGCGACAACACGTCGCCCATGCCGAGGATGCGGCTGGCCATGCGGTCGGGATGGAAGACGTCGAAGTCCTCGAGCTTCTCGCCCGAGGACGCGAACATGATCGGTTGGCCGGTCACCTCGCGTACCGACAACGCCGCACCGCCGCGCGCATCGCCGTCGAGCTTGGTGAGCACGACGCCGGTGAAGCCCACACCCTCCTGGAAGGCCTCGGCGGTGGTGACGGCGTCCTGACCGATCATCGCGTCGACGACGAACAGCACCTCGTCGGGCGAGGTGGCGTCGCGGATGTCGGAGGCCTGCTTCATCAGTTCGGCGTCGATGCCGAGCCGGCCGGCGGTGTCGATGACCACCACGTCGTAGTGCTTGCTCCGCGCCTCGTCGACACCGGCCTGCGCGACCGAGACCGGATCGCCCGAGGTCACACCGAGCACACCCTCGCCGCCGACGCTCGTGCCCGGATGCGGCGCGAAGACCGGTACGCCGGCGCGCTCGCCGACGATCTGCAGCTGTGAGACCGCGCCCGGACGCTGCAGGTCACAGGCGACGAGCAGCGGGGTGTGACCCTGCTGCTTGAGCCAGTTGCCCAGCTTTCCGGCGAGTGTCGTCTTACCGGCACCCTGGAGACCGGCCAACATGATGACGGTCGGGGGGTTCTTGGCGAACCGCACCCGCCGCGTCTCCCCGCCGAGGATTCCGATGAGTTCCTCGTTGACGATCTTGACGACCGTCTGCGCCGGGTTGAGTGCCGCGGAGACCTCGGCACCCTTGGCGCGCTCCTTGATCCGGGCGATGAAGGACCGGACCACCGCGAGCGAGACGTCCGCCTCGAGCAGGGCGAGCCGGATCTCGCGGCAGGTGCGGTCGATGTCGGCGTCGGACAGCCGCCCCTTGCCACGCAGATCCTTCAGGGCACCGGTCAACCGGTCGGAGAGGGAATCGAACATGGTCCCATCCTTCCATGCGGGTCCCGGGACAGAACATCTAGGAGATCGGCACTCCGGACCGTCCCGTCCCGCCGTAGGACTGCGGTCCGTCGCCGTCCTCCTCGCGCGCCGGCTGCGGCGGCGGGCAGACCGCGACGACGGCCTCGGCCAGCTTTGCCCGTGCGTCCTCGGTGTCGGTCGCCAGCCGCAGGCCGAAGATGTCGACCCCGGTGGCGCCCAGGGTCGCCACCTTGGCCCACCGGATGTCGGCGCCGTGGCGTTCCAGGATGGCACTGACCCGGCTGAGCAGGCCGATCCGGTCGTCGGAACGGACCTCCAGCACCGCTTCCCCCTCCGGGGCGTCCAGCCACGTCACCCGCGGTGGCGCCACGGCGAAGAGCGCGGGTACCGCGTTCTTCGGATGCCCGGCCCCGTCGACCTCGGGATCGGTGCTCCCGGCGCTGGCGCCGATGGTCACCACGGTGCCGGGAATCGTGGTGACGGTGCCGATCGTCGGGATCGGCGAGTCCCGCTCGCGCGCGTCGAGCCGCGCGAGGACGTCGATCTTGCCGTCGACGGCCGCGATCAGCTGCTGGCGCAACAGGCCGGCATCGGGCGGACTGCCGAACATCGGGACGACCAGGAACGAGTTGATCGCCTTCCCGTCGGCGCTCTGGGCACACGCCGAGTGGGACCGCAACCCGCCCAGGGCGAGGACCCCGGCCATCTTCGACAGCAGGCCGGGTTGATCAGGCGCCACCATGGTGACGCGGTACGTGTGTTGCCCGTCGGCCCGGACGAGCCGGACCGCGTAGTCCCCTTCCGCCGCCGTGGCCAGGTCCTCGGCCGTCAGCGGCTCGGGCGCGCTCGGCTCTTCGCCGTCGATGAGTCGCATCGACCGGCGGACGAGGTCGTGGATGAGCGAGGCCTTCCACTCCCCCCACACCCCCGGGCCGGTGGCCAGCGAATCCGCTTCGGCAAGTGCGGCAAGCAGTTCCAACAGCACCCGGTTGTGTCCCAGGGTGTCGGCGACCGACTCGGCGGTGGCCGGGTCGTCGAGGTCCCGGCGGGTGGCGACCTGCGGCAGCAGCAGGTGGTGTCGCACCATGTCGGCGAGGATCGCCACATCCTGCGGCCAGAGACCGAACCGGTTGCCGACCTGAACCGCCAGATCAGCGCCGACGATGCTGTGGTCGGCACCCCGACCCTTGCCGAGGTCGTGGATCAACGCACCGAGGACGAGCAGGTCGGGCCGGGACACCCGGGTGGTCATCGCACTCGCGTACGCCGCGGTTTCCACGAGATGCCGGTCGACGGTCCAGGTGTGGATGGCATCGCGCGGCGGGAGGTCGCGCACCGCACCCCATTCCGGCAGGAGCCGGCCCCACAGGCCGGTGCGGTCGAGCGCCTCGATCGGGTCGACCATGTGATGTCCCGAACTGAGCAGGACCAGCAGGTCGCTGAGTGCTTCGGCCGGCCACGGCTCACGCAGTTCCGGCGCGTAGTCGGCCAGCCGGCTCAGCGTCGACGCGCTGATCGGGAGGCCGGTTCGGGCCGACGCGGCGGCGACCCGCAGGATGAGTCCCGGGTCTTTGCTCGGAATCGCGTTGCGCGCCAACACGATCTCTCCGCTGTGCTCGACGACGCCTTCGTCGAGCGGACGGCGCAGCGGCGAGCGCCGCAGCTTGGCCAGTCCGCGACGCGGCAGGGCGTTGCCCGCGGTCCGCAGGCCGACGTCGATGGAGTAGCTGATGGTGCGGGCCGAGTCGCTGATGACGCGGGCGAGATCGAACCGGTCCCCGATCCGGAGGGCCGCCCCGATCTCGTCGGCGTCTTGGGCCTGCACGTGCTCGCGGGGACGCCCGGCGATGCGGTGCAGTTCGGTACGGATGTCGAGGAGCCGCGTGTAGGCGACCTGCGGTCCGGCACCGGGCGAATCGGGTCGCAGGCTCGCCATCCCGCTGGTGAGCTGGGCGATCGCCAGCGCTCCCAGGAGCTGGACGTCACGCAGGCCGCCCCGGCCGCTCTTGAGGTCGGGTTCGGCGCGATGTGCGATGTCGCCGGCTCGCCGCCAGCGGTCCTGCGCGTGCGTGACCACTTCGGGGAACCGATTGCGGATGTCGTTGCGCCACTGCTGGCGGACCCCGCCGATCAGCAACGTGGACAGATCCTCGTCGCCGGCTATGTGGCGCGCCTCGAGGAGGCCGAGGGCCGCGGTGACGTCGTCGCCGGCGACCTGCAGCGCCTGCGGCACCGTCCGCACACTGTGGTCGAGCGGGATGTTGGCGTCCCACAACGGGTACCAGAGTCCGTCGGCGACCTCGGACACCCGCTCGGCGGGCATGTCGTCGTGCAGCAGGATCAGATCGAGGTCCGAATACGGGAGCATCTCACCGCGACCGAGTCCGCCCACGGCGACGATCGCGAACCCGCTGTGCGGCTTGATGCCGAGTTCGGCGCCCTTGCTGGTCAGCCAGAATTCGTGCAGGTCGACGAGCACCTGGCGCAGTGCCGGTGCATCGAGTTTTCCCGATCGGCCGGATTCGGTGAGTTGCCGTCGGGTCTTGGCCAGGTCTGCGGCGCTTACGACTGCCTCCAAAGTGTTTGGGAGAGAAGGGAATACGAGGTGTGGAACTCCGACGGCCCCGCGCCCGACTGGTCGTCGGGCACGGGGCCGTTCACCGGGATTTCGTCGACGCCTCGGCGGGCTCGCTACAGTGCGTCGCCACCGCGCTCGCCGGTTCGGACGCGAACCACGGACTCGACCGGCGAGACCCACACCTTGCCGTCACCGATCTTGCCGGTCCGGGCGGCCTCGACGATCACGTCGACGACCTTGTCCACGGCGGCGTCGTCCACCACGACCTCGACGCGGACCTTGGGTACGAAGTCGACCGAGTACTCGGCGCCGCGATAGACCTCGGTGTGACCCTTCTGGCGGCCGTAGCCCTGGACCTCACTCACGGTCATGCCCAGGATGCCGGCCTGCTCCAACCCGGCTTTGACATCCTCGAGCGTGAACGGCTTGACGATTGCAGTGATCAGCTTCATTAGTTATCCCTCTCCACAGGATTCAGCGTAGTAGCGAATGGCTTCGAGCGTCATGCCAGCTCATAGGCCGTCTCGGCGTGTTCCGCCTCGTCGATGCCGCTCTTCTCGTCCTCGTCGCTGACGCGCCAACCCAGCGGCTTGAGCACCAGGGCGATGATCGCGGTGAGAACACCGGTGAACACGAGGGCGAACAAGGCGATCACGACCTGGACCACCAGCTGCTTGTAATCTCCGCCCCAGAAGAGGCCCACGTCCTCGCCGATCAGGCCGATGGCCACCGTGCCCCAGAGGCCTGCGACGAGGTGGACACCGACGACGTCGAGCGAGTCGTCGTAGCCGAACTTGTTCTTCAGGCCGATCGCGACGGCGGCGAGAGCACCCGCGATGACACCGAGGATGAGCGAGCCGACCGGGGTCAGCGAACCACACGCGGGGGTGATGGCGACCAGACCGGCGACCACACCCGAGGCGGCGCCGACGCTGGTGGCGTGCTTGTCACGGATGATCTCCACCGCGAGCCAGCCGAGGATCGCCGCGGCGGTGGCAGCGGTGGTGTTGACCCACACCTGACCGGCGAGCAGATCGGCGCCCAGCTCGGAGCCGACGTTGAACCCGAACCAGCCGAACCAGAGGAGTGCTGCGCCCAGCATCACGAACGGGATGTTGTGCGGACGGTAGGCGGTGCGGCCGAAGCCGACGCGCTTGCCGATGATGAGGACCAGGACCAGCGCCGCGATACCGGCGTTGATGTGCACGACCGTGCCGCCGGCGAAGTCGATCGGCGCGACGTTGGCCGCACCTTCCTCGTCGGTCCCGAACATCTTGGCCGCCAGACCGTCCTCACCGCCACCGAGGAGGCCGCCGCCACCGACGAGCCCGCCCCAGACCATGTGGGACAGCGGGAAGTACACGATCGTCGCCCACAGGACGGTGAAGACCATCCAGGTGGAGAACTTGACGCGTTCGGCGAGCGCACCGCTGATGAGGGCGACGGTGATGACCGCGAAGGTCAGCTGGAATCCCATGAAGACGATCGCCGGGATCGACAGACCGCCGGTGACGTACTGCTCGGTGTCGCCCTCGCCGATGGTGCTCATCAGCTGGTCGGAGCCGAACAGCGCGAACGGGTTCGCGAAGATCCCGCCGATGTCGCTGCTGCCGGTGATCCCGTCGCTGAACGACATCGAGAAGCCCCACAGCACGTACACGACGCTGATCGACGCCAGTGCACCGAAGGACATCATCATCATGTTCAGGACGGACTTGCCTCGCGCCAACCCCCCGTAGAAGAACGCGAGGCCTGGGGTCATCAGCAACACGAGCGCGGCCGACACGAGCATGAATGCCGTGTTACCCGTGTCGATCGGGCCAAACGATTCGTTTGGCAACTGAGCCAACTCCACTACGAAACCTCCTCAGGATGCGCCGACGGCTCGGCGCCTCCAAAGAGATTGTCGGCAGTCGGTTTCGGCCGTGGTGCCCTGACGTTTCGGGCGCGTAACCCCCTGGGCGGTTTGTATTTCGCCCATGTAACATCCCAGTTCGGCTCTGAGCTGTCTCTCAGACTCCGTCGACGATGTCTGACCCGGTATTTCCGATCACAGATCCCGACTTCACGGCAGCGTCCACAGCGTCAGAGCAGTGCGTCGACGAATGCCTCCGGTTCGAAGGGCGCGAGGTCGTCCGCGCCCTCCCCCAGCCCGACGAGCTTGACCGGCACGCCGAGCTCCTTCTGTACGTGGAACACGATGCCGCCCTTGGCGGTGCCGTCCAGCTTGGTCAGCACCACGCCGGTGATGTTGACGACCTCGGCGAACACCCGGGCCTGCATCAGTCCGTTCTGTCCGACGGTCGCGTCGAGCACCAGCAGCACCTCGTCGACCGGCGCCTTCTTCTCCACGACGCGCTTGACCTTGCCCAGCTCGTCCATCAAGCCGGTCTTGGTGTGCAGCCGGCCGGCGGTGTCGATCATGACCACGTCGACGCCGCTCTCGATGCCCCGGTCGACCGCGTCGAATGCGACGGCGGCGGGATCGGCCTGTTCCTTGCCGCGCACGATCTCGGCACCGACCCGCTCGCCCCACGTCTGCAGCTGGTCGGCGGCGGCCGCGCGGAACGTGTCCGCCGCGCCGAGCAGGACACGACGCCCGTCGGCGACCAGGACGCGTGCCAGCTTGCCGGTCGTGGTGGTCTTGCCGGTGCCGTTGACGCCGACGACGAGGACGACGGCGGGACGGCCCGCGTGTGGCAGCGCCCGGATCGAGCGGTCGAGCGTCGGGTCGAGCTGCTCGACCAGGACCCGCTTGAGCAACGCCCGGGCCTCACCCGCGGTGCGGACCGGGTTGGCCGCGAGCTCGGTGCGCAGCGTCTCGACGACGGTGGCCGTCGTGGACGCACCGAGATCGGCCATCACCAGCGTGTCCTCGATCTCCTCCCAGCTGTCCTCGTCGAGATCGCCGGCGCCCAGCAGGCCCAGCACACCCTTGCCGATCGCGCCCTGTGACCGGGACAGCCGGCCGCGCAGCCGACCGATCCGGCCCGCCGTCGGCGCGATCTCGTCCAGCGGTGGCGCGGTGGTCGCCTCCGCGACATCGTCGGGTACCCGGGTCCCGGGCTCGGTCTTTGCCGGCTGGGCGGTGGCCGGTTCGGGTTCCGCGACCTCGGGCTCGGTGACCTCGGGTGCGGCGGTTGAGGCTGTGGCGGACGCGGGCTCGGCCACGTCCGGCTTCGCCGTCTCGGGCTCGACGGTTTCCGGCTCGACGGTTTCGGGGCGGGCGGTGGCAGGTTCTGCGGTCTCGGGTTCGGTGGTGTCCGGCTCGGGCAGCGACACCTCGGTGACGCCGCGCCGGATCGAATCCCGCGGCACCGAGGAGTCGTCACCGACGCCCGGCTGACCGTCGACATCGGTGCGCTCTCCGGGCGGCCGGACCACCTCGGGTGCCGGCGTCGCAGACTCCGGAGCCGGGGGTTCCGGCCTCCGTCGCGGCGGTTCCGCGAGGGCGGTGTCACCCGCGGCCTCCCCGCGACTGAAGCTGAACCCCGATCCGGCCTGGTAGCCCCCGGACCGGTCGACCTGGCGGGTCGTCCCGTCGACGATCTCCGGTTGCCGCTCGTCGGTCAGCGAGATGCGCCGGCGGCGCGACAGCACCAGCCCGAGCACGATCAGCGCGATCACGACGAGCACCGCGACGACGATGCCGATGATGATTCCGGTGTTCACTGGCTGGTGTCCTCCTGTTGACCGACGGGCATGTTCACTCCGCGCATGCGTTGCGAGATGACCGTCGTGATGCCGTCGCCGCGCATGCTGACTCCGTAGAGCGCATCCGCGACCTCCATCGTGGGCTTCTGGTGGGTGATGACGATGAGCTGCGACTTCTCCCGCAATTGGGCGAACAACGTGATCAGTCGCCGCAGGTTGGTGTCGTCGAGCGCGGCCTCGACCTCGTCCATGACGTAGAACGGCGACGGGCGCGCGCGGAAGATCGCCACCAGCATCGCGACCGCCGTCAGGGACTTCTCCCCGCCCGAGAGCAGCGAGAGCCTCTTGACCTTCTTACCGGGCGGACGCGCCTCGACCTCGATGCCCGTCGTGAGCATGTCGCCGGGTTCGGTCAGGACGAGCCGGCCCTCGCCGCCGGGGAACAGGGTCTGGAAGACCTGGCCGAACTCGCGTTCCACGTCGGCGTACGCCTCGGTGAACACCTGCAGAATCCGGGCGTCGACCTCTTCCACGACGTCGAGGAGGTCCTTGCGGGCCGCCTTGACGTCCTCGAGCTGCGACGACAGGAAGTTGTACCGCTCTTCGAGAGCGGCGAACTCCTCGAGCGCCAGCGGGTTCACCTTGCCGAGCGTGTTGAGATCCTTCTGTGCCTTCTTGGCGCGGGCCTCTTGTGTCGCCCGGTTGTAGGGCATCGGGGCCGGTGCGACGACCTGCTCGCCGCGTTCCCGGGCCTGCTCGTACTCGGCCATCTCCAGCGCCGACGGGGGCATCGGCACGTCGGGACCGTACTCGGCGATCAGATCGTCGGGCGCCATCGCGAAGGTCTCGAGGACCTGCTCTTCGAGCTGTTCGATCCGCAGCGCGACCTGGGCCCGCGCCACCTCGTCGCGGTGGACGGTGTCGCGCAGCGAATTGAGCGTGGTCGTCAGTTCGCCCGCCCGGACCCGGAGCGCGTCGAGGGTCGCGGTGCGGGCGGTCCGGATCTCCTCGAGTTCGTCGCGCCCGGCCTGCGCCGAGGCCACCGCCGCGGCGAGACGCTCACTGACCTGCGCACCGGCGCGTTCGACGGCTGCCGCGACGCCGGCGGCCTGGCGTCGGATCTCGTCCTGCCGACGAGCCCGCTCGCGTGCCTCGCGCTCGCGCTGTGCGGCCCGCCGCAGCGAGTCCGCCTTGCCCCGGACGGATGCCAGGCGTTCCTCGGCTGTCCGCAAGGTCAGGCGCGCCTCCATCTCGGCGCTGCGTGCCACGCCGACGGCGGTCGCGGCGTTCGCGCGGTCGGTGTCGTCGGCGGACATCTCGGTCCCCACCTCGGACTCATCGCGGGCGAGACGCAGTCGCTCGGTGAGTTCCTGCAGGTTCTCGAGGGTTTCCTCGCGGCCCTTCTCGAGCAGATTCCGCTGTCGGGTCAGCTTGTCGGCCTCGGCACGCGAGGCTCTGATCTCCTGGCCCAGCCGGGCCATCTGCTCATAAGCGGCGCCGACGCCGGCGTCGGACTCGTGCAGCGCCGCGAGCGCCTCCTCGGCCGCCTCCCGCCGATCGTGCTGCTCGGTGAGCGCACCGGCGAGCGCCGCCTCGAGTTCTTCGACGCGCCTGCGGGTCGAGGCGAGTTCGGCGGTCGCCGCATCGATCGCCGACTGGACCTCCAGCGTGGAGGGGCGGCGCGACGAACCGCCCTCGACCGACGCCGCCGAGATGCGGTCGCCGGCGGGCGTCACCGCGCGCACGCCGAGACGGCGGGCGAGTTCGAGCCCCTGCGCAGGATCGTCGACGATGATGGTGTCGGCCAGGACGGTGTCGATCGCACCGCGGATCTCCGGCCGGGTGTCGACCACCGAGGCCGCCCACCTCGCCCCGTCGGGCAGCGCCACGTCGCTCGATCGGTCCGGGCCGGTGAGTCCGCCGCAGATCAGCGCGGCCCGTCCCCCGTCGCCCGACTTCAGGGCCGCCAGCGCCCGCACCGCGGCGATCCCGTCCACGGTGACGATGCCGTCCACGGCGGGTCCGAGCGCCCCGGCGATGGCCGTCTCGAAACCCGCTTCGACCGTGACCAGCTCCGACATCGGTCCAAGCAGGCCGTCGGGCGCGTTCTCCAGGAGCCATGCGCCGCCGTCGCCGCGCTCGAGTCCCATGGCGAGTGCGTCCGCCCGGGCCGACAAGGAGGCGATGGCGTGCTCGGCGTCGCGGTGTGCGGCCTGCAGGGTGGCCACGCGCTCGTTGGACAGGTTCAGCGCGGCCACGCATCGTTCGTGGTGTTCGTCGAGCGCCTGTTCGGCGGCTTCCAGCTGCGCCAGTTCGCTTGCCGCCGAATCCTGTTGCGTGACCGCGACTTCGGCGCGTTCAGTGGCGGCCGAGATGGCCGCGGTGAGGCGCTGCGCCTCAGCGTCGACCGACTCCGAACGCGTCCGCAGGTTGTCCACCTGCCCTTCGAGGCGCGCCAGACCCTCGCGACGGTCGGCGATGGCCCGGACGGCCGCGAGGTGAGCCGCCTCGGCCGCCTCCGCGATCGACTCGCGTTCGCCGAGCACCTCGCGGGCGCTCTCGAGCTGTTCGGCGGCGATCTCGACGCCCTCGGTCAGCTCGGCTTCGAGTTCGGCGGCCTCGAGGGCCTGCTCGTCGAGCTCCTCCGGGTCGGGCCCGGACGCCTCGCTCGACGGCTCGCTGAGGTACCGGCTGCGTTCGGCGGCTACCCGGCGGGTCGCGTCGACGCGCTCGGCGAGCGCCGACAACCGGAACCAGGCGCGGTTGGCCGCGGCCGCGGCGGGCGTGATCTCGGCGAGATGCTGTTCGTGTTCGGCCACTTCCGCGTTCGCACGGTCGAGTTCGGCGGCCACCTCGTCCTGCCGACGCCGGACCTCGTCCTCGACGGCGGCGTGTTCGGCCATCTCGGCGCGGCGGGTGACGAGGTCGTCGGCGGCCAGGCGCAACCGGGCGTCGCGGAGATCGGCCTGGACGGTCTGGGCCCGGCGGGCGACCTCGGCCTGGCGTCCCAGTGGTTTGAGCTGGCGACGGAGTTCGGCCGTCAGATCATTCAGACGCGCCAGGTTGGCCTGCATCGCGTCGAGCTTGCGGACCGCTTTTTCCTTGCGCTTGCGGTGTTTGAGGACCCCGGCCGCCTCTTCGATGAACGCGCGGCGGTCCTCGGGCCGGGACTCGAGGATCGCCGACAACCGTCCCTGGCCGACGATCACGTGCATCTCGCGACCGATACCGGAGTCCGACAGCAGCTCCTGCACGTCCATCAGGCGACAGGAACTGCCGTTGATCTCGTACTCGCCGGCGCCGTCGCGGAACATCCGGCGCGTGATGGACACCTCGGAGTACTCGATCGGCAGCGCACCGTCGGCGTTGTCGATGGTGAGGGTGACCTCGGCGCGGCCCAGCGGAGGACGGCCCGAGGTGCCGGCGAAGATGACGTCCTGCATCTTCCCGCCGCGCAGCGCTTTCGCTCCCTGCTCGCCCATCACCCAGGTCAGGGCGTCGACGACGTTCGACTTACCGGAGCCGTTGGGACCGACGACGCACGTGATACCCGGCTCGAAGCGCAGGGTCGTCGCCGAGGCGAACGACTTGAAGCCCTTCAGGGTCAGGCTTTTGAGGTGCACGACGGTACAGACTACTCACCATCGCGACGTGTTTCGGCTCTCCTCACCGTTCGACGAAGCCGTCGAGGTCCCCGCGCGGTTCATCCACACGCTCGACCACCAGGTCCACCTGTCCGGGCGTGGTTCCCGACCGGAGCGCGTCGAGCAGGGCGAGGGCCTTGTCCCGTGGCCCCTCGGCAACGACCAGCACCCGGCCGTCGGCCTGGTTCGACGCGTAGCCGACGAGCCCGAGTTCGAGAGCACGCGCTCTGGTCCACCAGCGGAAGCCCACGCCCTGCACGTGCCCGTGCACGTGCGCGGTGAGCCGGACGCGGTCGGTGCCGTCCTCGCTCATGCGGTCACTCCGTCTCGATCCGCAGATCCACCTCGGCGCCGGCCTTCACCGTGCGCCCGACCGTGCACACCGCGTCGATGGCGCGTTCGACGACGACGAGCAACCGGGCCGCGGCGTCGGGCTCGAGTTCGGACAGGTCGATCTCGAGGATCTCCTCGATGCGCGGGTACACCTCGTTCTCGCGGTCGGCGTCGCCGCTGACGCGGATCGTCGCGTCGTAGTCGTCACCGAGGCGTCGCGCCAGCGGCCGGTCCGACGACATGCCGGTGCAGGCGGCCAGCGCGATCTTGAGAAGTTCACCCGGGGTGAAGACGCCCTCGACGTCCTGCGAGCCGATCAGCACCTCCGCGCCGCGCGAGCTGCGACCGGTGTACCGGCGTGTGCCGGTTCGCTCGACCCACAGATCGGTGTGGGCCTGGTCGGCGGGAACCCCGGACGCGGGGGCAGTTGCTTCGGTGGTCATCGAAGACGGGTCCTCTCAAGATGTTGTCGGCCGGCGCCGCCGGCATCGCGACCAATAGTAAGAGCCCCGGCACGTCGATTGTTCCCGGCGCGGCTCCGCCTGCGCGTCAGCCCGGGTTCGCCTTCGGCGGCCGTTGGCACCGCGGACACGAGAACGAGCCACGGTTCATGAACTGCTCGCGGCGCATGATCGCGCCGCATCGGCGACACGGCTCCCCCGCCCGCCCGTAGGCGTTCAGGGACCGCTCGAAGTAGCCGGACTGTCCGTTGACGTTCACGTAGAGCGCGTCGAACGAGGTACCGCCGACCTTCAGCGCATCCGCCATCACGTCGGTGACGGCATCGATGAGTTCGCGCAGTTTCTTGCGACTGATCGTCTCGGCGATCCGCGAGCCGTGCAGACGTGCGCGCCACAGCGCCTCGTCGGCGTAGATGTTGCCGACGCCGGAGATCACCGTCTGATCCAGCAGGACCCGTTTGATCTCGGAGTGTTTGGCGCGCATGCGATCCACCACGCGGACGGGATCGAAGGCCGGGTCGAACGGATCGGTCGCGATGTGTGCCACCGAGACCGGGATGTCGGCGGGCGACGGGTCGGTCGTCTCCGTATTCCCCGGGGGCGCGTACACATCGGGTGTGTAGTCGTCGAGATGCCAGCCGCCGAAGGTCCGCTGATCGACGAAGCGGAGTTCGTTCTCGTCGTCGAGGACCGCGCGGATACGCAGGTGCGTGTGGTCGGGGGTTCCGGTCCGGGCGATCAGCATCTGGCCACTCATCCCGAGGTGGACGACGAGCGCCGCACGGTCGGCGGAGTCGGCGACATCGATCCACAGGTACTTGCCGCGGCGCCGGACGCCGGTCACCCGCTTGCCGGCGAGCCGACCGATCAGATCCGGCTCACCGCCGGCGTGACGACGGACCGCGCGCGGATGAAGGACCTCGGTCGAGGCCACCACCCGACCGACGAGATGGGTCTCGAGACCGATGCGGACGGTCTCGACCTCGGGGAGTTCAGGCATCGCAGATCGCGAAAAGCCGGCTGACAGAAGGGTTCACGACGCCGACGCGCGCTCGGTCAGCACTTTCCAGGCGTGTGCGGCGGCCTGCTGCTCCGCTTCCTTCTTGGTCCGGCCGACACCCTCGCCGAGGCTCTCGCCGGCGACCAGCGCGGTCGCGGTGAACTCCTTGTTGTGGTCGGGACCGGTCGCGCTGATCTGATACTGCGGCGGACCGAACCCGCGCTCCGAACTCAACTCCTGCAGCGACGTCTTCCAGTCCAGCCCTGCGCCGAGGTTGCCGGCACGTTCGAGGCGCTCGTCGAACAGACGCAGGATGACGCGCTGCGAGGTCTCGAGTCCGTGACTGAGGAAGACCGCGCCGAACAGCGACTCCAGACCATCGGCCAGGATCGAGTCCTTGTCGCGCCCGCCGGTCATCTCCTCGCCGCGGCCGAGGAACAGGTACTTGCCCAGACCGCCCTCGTCCCCGAGACCACGCGCGACGTCGGCGAGCGCATGCATGTTGACGACGCTGGCCCGGATCTTCGCCAGCTCGCCCTCGGGTCGATCGGGATAACGCAGGTAGAGACGCTGGGTGATGACGACACCGAGCACCGAGTCCCCGAGGAACTCCAGGCGCTCGTTGGTCGGCAGACCGCCGTGTTCATACGCGTAGGAACGATGGGTCAGTGCCAGCGTCAGCAGGTCGTCGGGAATGTCGGTGTCCAGCGCGTCGAGCAGGGCCGCACGCGGACCGTCCGCACGCACGGCCTCAGTCACGATGTCGTTCCGGGTCGGGGTCGTTTGCGGCACCGTCCGTCGGCGAATCGTCCTTCCCGAGGTCGGCGAACTTGTCGGCGAGTCCGGCCCAGCGCGGGTCGATGACCTCGTGGGAGTGACCCGGTTCGGCGATGGCCAGACGCACCCCGCAGGTCTGGCACAGACCCTCGCAGTCCGACGAACAGAGGGGCGACATCGGCAGTTCGAGTGCCACGGCGTCGATGATCGACTGTTCGAGGTCGATACGGTCGTCGGCGATGCGATGGATGTCGTCGGCGTCGGTGGTCTGCTCGGTCGCGCTGTCCGGGTAGGCGAACAACTCGGTGAGGAAGACCGTCACCGTGCCGTCGATCGGCTCGAGGCAGCGCGAGCACTGACCGACGGTTTCACCGCACACCGTCCCGGTCACCAGGATTCCCTCGGACACCGCCTCCAGACGGAGGTCGAGGTCGACATCGGAATCCGCTGGGATCCCGACCATCTCGACGCCCAGCCGTTCGGGTGTCCGGACAGTACGGTGCACCTCGGACATCGTGCCCGGGCGGCGTCCCATCGAACGCACATCCAGCACGAAGGGCTCGCGCCTGGGAGTAGAACCGGGACCGTGCGACGGCTCTGATGTCACAGCATGATCAGCCACAAACGCCCACCATACGCTCGCGCCCCGGATTGATCGACCGACGCCGGCGGCGTGTGTGAAGGCAGGCCGCCGAGTGTGTCACACAGCGAGCGGTGAACCGTGGTCGCGGTCATAGGTGTGGCGCGTCGACGTCTCACGCGACCGTGAACTGTCCCCGCGGCCCTCGGACCGCCCGGACTCGTCGACGCCGCGCGGGTACTCGACGTAATCGTGCATCCCCGCACCCGTGCGCAGCTGATGCCGCCCTCGGTTCACCGACCGCAGCGTGCCGGTCAAGACCTCTTCGAACTGGGCGAGCTTCTCGTCGACATAGACGTCGCAGTCACCGCGCAGGCGGTCCGCCTCGGCGTGCGCGGCATCGATGATCCGCTCCGCCTCGGACTTCGCCGCGCCGACGACCTCGGTCTCGGAGACGAGTCGCTGTTGTTCGGCGATACCGTCGGCGACCGACTTGTCGTAGGAGTTGTTCGCCGCATCGATGGTGCGCTGCGCCTCGGCCCGAGCCCGGCCGGTGACCGCCTCGAACTCGCGCGCCGCGCTCGTCTGCAGACGATGCGCCTCCTCTGAGGCGTCCTCGACGAGCGAACCGGAGTGCGCGCTCGCCTCGTCGACCATCCGGTCGGCCTGCGCCTTGGCCTCGGAGAGAATCCGGTCCGCCTCGGCACG
>ERZ501011.50-NODE-50-length-38041-cov-12.827963_pt1 | contig 38041 bp, 31 predicted proteins | sample MGYA00248833_ERZ501011 | MGnify/ENA primary metagenome ERZ501011 (study PRJEB25958, sample SAMN03398530) | human skin metagenome | study: EMG produced TPA metagenomics assembly of the Human Skin Microbiome Metagenome (human skin metagenome) data set. | reverse complement strand
ATGGTCCCAGAGGTCAAAGCAATGTCGACGTGGTTTCAGTGGCCCCGTTTGCGTCACAGCGAAAAACCCCAGCAGTTTTTCGATCTCGTTGAGCACGTGTCGCCGGGTCCGCGGTTGGAGATGTTCGCCCGCACTGAGCGCTCCGGGTGGGATTCGTGGGGCAACGAGTCAGCCAATACGGCGAAGGTTGACGGATGAGCGTCTACGAGTTCCACGGTGGCCTCAATGACGGGCTCCGGATGGAGAACTACCGGCCGACCTCGGTGGTCCATCTGCCGATGGAGATCCCGATCGGCAACCTCCAGGACTACCGCGACTGGGAGCCCGCCGAGGGCCAGCGCGTCGGGGTGTACGACGGCAAGCCCCGCCCGGACGCGGACAAGGTGTGGGAGGGCAACATCCGCCACATGTACCTGTCCAAGGAAATGGTCCTCAAGAATCGCTGCACCTGCCGACCGTCGTGGCTCACCCGGGAGGTGCCCGACGGACTCCACCGCCCCGAGTGCCCGTGCCACCGGGAGGCCCCGAGGTGACCTGGTACCGCGCCGCCGAGGGCAACGGGTACACTCGGACATGGTGTGCTCCTTGGTGTTTCGGGTTGATGTGACTGACATTAGTGAGGTTACGCGCGTTGACGGTGTACGCGTCAACTAGATCCACCCGTCCAGGAGGTCCACGAGCGCGGCGGCGGCCTGCTGCGGGACCACCCCAGTCGGTGCCGACGCGGACGGCCACCGAGGGCATGGGCAGATCCCCAGACGATCCGCGCATGTTCGGGCCACCGTCGGGGCCGCCGGACGCCTTGGGCGCGGGCAACAGGTGGCCGATGGAGTTGAGCATGGCCCCGCGTGCCTTGACCTTGCCCCCGTTGCGGTCCGAGGCGGTCGGCGTAGGCAGGAGGTCGGAGGGCTCACCGGCCCCGCAACGGTTCGGGGTGGGGCACTGCCACGAGGCCAGGCCCTCGTCGAGCGCGGCTCGGCACGTCGGGCAGATCCCAGGCTTGACCTCGTGGGCCACGGCGGTGGCCATGGTGACCGCGCGCTTGGCCCCGGACGGCCTCGTCCCGCCGACCTCGGCTGAGACCCGGCCACCGGAACCGTCAGACGCCTCGGGCATCGGCAGGAGGATGGTGGCCACGTCAGGGAGGTTCGGTCCGCCTTCACGGTCGGTGATCGCGCGGCCCTTGGCGTCCCTGGCCCTGGGCGTCGGCAGGAGTAGGACGCGCGACGATGAACAGGCGCTCTCGGCGGTGGGGCGCGCCGACGTCGGACGCTCGTACAAGGTTCCACCGAGCGTCGTACCCGATTTCGGCAAGGTCGGCCAGGACGACGGGGAACCCGCGTCGGAGATGAGCCGACACATTTTCCAGGATGACGAGACCTGGCCGGAGGGCGTCGATCCCGCGGGCGATGTGGGGCCAGAGGTGGCGGTGGTCATCGACGCCGCGCCGGAGTCCGGCGTTGCTGAAGGGCTGGCAGGGGTACCCAGCGGTGAGGACGTCGGCATGGTGGGCGCTCCAATCGAGGGTGGTTATGTCACCGAGGTTCGGGACGTCGGGGTGGTGTCGGGAGAACACGGCGGCGGCGCGGTCATCGAACTCGGCAAACGCGGCCAGGTGGACGGGGTGTCCGGCGGCCTCCAGGACGGCCGTGGTGGCCATGTCCAGGCCGCCGTAGCCCGTGCATAGTGAGATCAGCTCCATGGGGTTCCTGTTCGGTGTGGGGGTGTCACTGAGCAGATCAGTACCGGAACGCCGGAGAGCGCCAGTCAGAGTCGTCGAACTGCTCGGCGTAGTCGTCCTGGTACTCGCGGGACTTCTGCTGCTAATCCAGGTCGGCGAAGTACTTGTCAGCAATCTCTTTCAGGTCTCCGCCGTGTCGTTGAACATGAGCCCTTGCCCGGCTGCACGACAGGCAGTCGCGGCGTGGTAGCGACGAACGCACCAGGTTGTGCGGAATTAAGTCGTGACCGCGTGGGCAAGCTGTCTTATTTACCTGGGGGTCGGTACCGTGCTCCCTGCGGTCGTACATGTTCTCGCTCTGGGTACCCCAGCGGAGATTCGTCAGTCGATTATTGTTTCGATCTGGGTCAGGGTAGTGCCTAGCTACATGTCCAGGAGGGCAGGGGCCAACGAAGGTCTCCAGAACCAAGCGGTGTACTCGAACCAACTCGGTGCGGCCACGGTCGTACAGGGTAGTAAACAGATGCCCGTTATGATCAGTGCTCGCTCGACGTGGTCCAGCTTTCCATCTGCCGCGATCAACTAGACATCGTAGGTTTCCGTGATCAGAGACCTGATATATGCCCTCCCAGCCTCGGATGTCGCGCCACTCCTCAGTCGTCATCCTGACACTATACCCGTAAATCGAACTCAGTAGCGGAAGGCTGGGGATCGCCAATCAGTGTCATCAAAAAGTTCGGCGTACTCAGAATCGTACGATCTGTTTTTTTGTCGAACGCTCGGAGCCGAGTCGAACTGGCTCATCAGCCGGTCCGCACGCTGGAGCACCATGTGGATGTCCTTGCGATCCATCCCGGAGAAGTTGCCCTCCTCCAGCACGCCGATGTCGTCCTCGGCTTGCCAGTGGACCTGCCCGCCGGGAGCGTCGAGGTTGATGCCCAGTGTGACGCCCCCATCGCGGCTGTCCGCGTAGAACTCGCCGTTGCCGAGGTCGTACCACTGGTAGCCGAACTCGCTCGACGGGTAGGGGAGCCCGCCACCGGGGATCGCTGAGGTGCGGACCATGCCGCCGGAGCCGGGAGCCTGCCGCCATCCGTTGCCCGCGTCGTACCAGCACTCGACCACGTCGACCATCTGGCCCTGCGGGAGGTAGCTGTTGCCCATGAGCGAATCGGCGGGGTTGTGGACCTCGGGGTCCCACTGCGAGCCCTGATAATCCGGACGCTTGGCGACGAGCACGATGCCCATCTCGCCCAGCAGACCGTACTCGGCCCAGTCCTCCTGGTTGCTCGCCAGCGTCTCCTCGGCCCAGGCGTAGTCCTGGAAGTCGGCCAGGTCGCCGAACACGCCGCAGATGCCCCACCATTCGCCGGTCGAGCCTCGCCAGGCCGTCGCGATGCGGGTGATGTCGGATGCCGAGAGCTGGCCGTCCACGGCGCGCTTGGCGTCGTCCAGAGTCAGGGCGGTCTCGTCGACAGTGAAGCCACGCGCGATATAGGCGGGGTCGCTGGCGTAGCTCATGCTCATCAGCATAAATGACAGAGACCCCGCCGGAGCGCAACGCAGTCCAGGGTGAGGTCTCGTGGGGGAACCGTGTGCGACGCCTCCGCCGTGCCATCTTTCAGGCTACGCGCGCAATCGGTCCAGACGGAAGGGGCATACGACTCAGTATAGGCCCAGCGGGGGAGTGAAGTGATGGACGTACATCTCCGAGCCCCACGTCACCGCGATCATGTCGAACTCGATCGGACCGGTATAGCTGAGGTCCGCAGCGGTCATGTCGTAGCCGCCGGTCACGTGCGGAATCCACGGCGTGTGTTGCCGGGGCAGGTCGTAGTTCGCGTGCAGCAGGGTCTGGCCGACGATGTACAGGTCCGGCAGGTAGTCGTTGTCGCCGACGAGATGGACCGCGCAGGGCTCCTCGCCGTCGGGGTTGAAGGTGGCATGGCCCATGACCTTCGCCTGGATCGGCGGGAACTCCTCGGAGAGCCGGTAGGCTATCTCGTCGGCCATCGCCGGGCTGTAGTAGCCGGACACGTCCTCGCCCATATACGCCAAGGTTAAATGTAAATCTTCGATGGGCTCAGCATTAGGGTGGTTGACCAGTAGCCGCTCGGCAGACTCGGGGGTTGGATATAAAGCGAGCATCCCTCCAGTGCGCTTCGATTGCTCGGCGTCAGCGATCTTCGTCATGGTTCGATTCTTCCAGGTTCACCGGCACGCTGCGCTGCTGCTTGATCCTTGTGCTTGTGGCCGCTATAACCTTCAGGGTTTCCGTTCAATGCTCCCATCAGATTGGAGCCACGGGTGACTGCCATGCTCGATCTTGTCACGAGAATTGACCGACCTCGTGGCCCAAGACAGGTTGGTCAGGTGATTATTGGACCGATTGGGGTCGGGGTAGTGGCGAGCCTCCATTCCCTCGGGACGGGGACTAACGAATGCTTCCAGTACCAACTTGTGGACGCCGACCGACCGCCGAGTGCCGTGATCGCAGAGAGTGACGTGCATGTAACCGCCGGAGTCGGGATGCTGAGCCAACACCCTGGACGAGTACTTGATGATTCGATTGGTGGCATAGACGGTACGTGCTACCGATCGAACATTGCCATAATCGCTGACTTCGTATGACCACTCGTGACCACAGACCGGTCTCCACCGCTCCATCTAAAATTCCCAGTCCTCATCAGAAGTAGCCTCAGCTTTGATCATGCTGTAGCTACTTCCAGAACCTGAAAAAAAATCATGATTTTCGTCGCCGCCGGGGTTGAGCGCGCTCATGATCGCCGGGCTGGTCTCGCAGTCCTCCTTGGTGAACAGCGCCTCGTAGCCCAGGTTCATCAGGGCCTTGTTGGCGTTGTAGCGCAGGAACGCCTTGACGTCCTCGGACAGCCCGACCTCGTCGTAGAGCGACTCGGTGTAGTCCATCTCGTTGTCGTAGAGGTCCATCAGCAGGTCGAAGGTGTACTCCTGCAACTCGGCCTGGCGCTCGTCGGACTGGCGCTTCAGAGCCTCGCGGTACTTGTAGCCGATGTAGTACCCATGCACCGCCTCGTCGCGGATGATGAGGCGGATCAGGTCGGCGGTGTTGGTGAGCTTCGCGCGGCTCGACCAGTACATCGGCAGGTAGAAGCCGGAGTAGAACAGGAACGACTCCAGCAGCGTCGAGGCGACCTTGCGCTTCAGCGGGTCGTCACCCCGGTAGTAGTCGAGCACGGTGCGCGCCTTGGTGCGCAGGTACTCGTTCTCCCGCGACCACCTGAATGCCTCCTCGATCTCCTTCGACGAGCACAGCGTCGAGAAGATGGAGCTGTAGGACTTGGCGTGGACCGACTCCATGAAGGCGATGTTGGTGTAGACGGCCTGCTCGTGTGGCGTCACCGCGTCGGGAATGAGCGAGATGGCACCGACGGTGCCCTGGATCGTGTCGAGCATCGTGAGACCGGTGAACACGCGGACGGTGAGCAGGCGCTCGGTGTCGGTGAGGGTGTTCCAGCTCTGGATGTCGTTAGACAGCGGGATTTTCTCAGGAACCCAGAAGTTGTTGACGAGCCGGTTCCATGCCTCCAGGTCCTTCTCGTCCTCGATCTGGTTCCAGTTGATGGCCTCGACCAACAGCTCGTCGTCGGCGGTCTTGGTGGGCTCCACAGCCATATTTCGCTCCTCAGCGGTCGGGGGTCGGACTTACTAGGCGGGCTTCGATCAACCGGATGTAATCAGCGTCCTGCTCGACACCGATAGCGGCGAATCCCTTATCCCGTGCGGCTTGCAGCGTGGTGCCGGTGCCTGCGAACGGGTCCAGCACGGTGCCGCCGGGCGGGGTGATGAGGGTGACAAGCCATTCCATGAGCGCGAGCGGCTTCACGGTGGGGTGCTGGACCCTGGTGCCGTCTTCGTGCTCGATGACGGGGCGTTCACGCTTGGGTGCTTTGGCCTGGTACTTGAACACCGGGAAGAAACGAGACGCGCCACCAGAATCGCCGTAGGAACTGGCAATCTTTCCAGTGGAAGCAATTGAACTTGCGTTATCGGCACTCCCCTTGCCCGCCCCGATCGTTCCGACACCGCTTTTCAGCACTCCGCTTTGTTGGTCCATCGCGGCGGCGGCTTCGGGATCAAGCAACACATTCGCAGGAAAACGACCAGCAGGGTCACTCTCGCTAGGGGTTAGATTTGTCCCCTTGCCGCCGCCGTAAATCTGGTTCTGGGCGCGGGGTGGACGAGAACGATCTTCGTCCGTCTCCACCCTGCACGCATCAATGTTCAACCCGCCCACGCCCCACTCCAGCACGTTCGCGGCCACAGTGCCGTCCAGTGGTTTGCGCGCCAGAATAATCGGCTCAATAGCGGGCTTCAGAGCCGTGCCCCAACCATCCCACTGTTTAGCCTCGGGGGTGGCGGGGGCGGTATCTACAGGCCCTACCACCTCCCGCTCTGCCCCTGCGGCCTTGTCTATCGCTTTCGACACGTCCAGCGACTTAGGGAAGCCGCTGCCATATATCCACCCGAGCGTGTCCCTGATCTCAAACCCGGCGAGGCGGATAGACAGTCCCATCAAATCTTGCGTACGGCTACCGGCGAATACCGCCATGTGCCCGCCAGGTTTCAGCACGCGCAGGCACTCGGCCCACACGGCGGGAGGCGGGACGAATGAGTCCCAGTCCTTCCCCATGAACCCGCCGTTCTTTGCGGGCACGGCCTCCGTCCCGCCGGTCACCCACGCGGCCAGCACGTCAGCAACCTGTGCGGGCTTCGTGTTGCTCAGGCCATACGGAGGATCGGTGACGACCGAGTCAACACTGTTATCGGGCATGTCGCGGAGGATGGTCAAGCAATCCCCGTGACGAACATCAACACTCATGCTGCGTTGGTGCCCTTCTTGCGTTTCGTCGGCGGTCTTGGTGGGCTCTACAGCAGTCACGGTCGCTCCTCAGCGGTCGGGGTCGGGAACTACCAGCTTACCGTCACTGGTCCTTCTGACGTTCCAGACGACGTTCTGATCTGGCTGCCTGCCAGCTCGACCAGTGCCCGGCGACGTTGGCCCATTCCTTGCGGGGACCGTGAACCTCGGTTTGCCAATCGGGATCGGGAGGCGGTGGGTTCTTCCACCGGCACGGCTTGCACCGACGGTGACCCTGTGGGGTAATTCGGGTGGTCTCGGGGGTGTATCGGTGCCCGTTACCACAGAACGGAGACAGGACGCGGAAGTTGTTGTTCTCGTAGGCCAGACGTAGGGCTTCAGCTCCTTGCTCTCGCTTTGTCTCAGATAGCCACGGCCAGCACATATCGAGCAGCGCGCCGACCCTTTCGACACCGCTGATTCTCACCTTGTACGCAGGCTTGCCGTTGGGGTTGCGCTTATCGAAACTGGGTCCGCTGATGGATGCGCGGAGACCGCACGAATCCACCACGCGCTGACAGAGAGCCAGGCCCTCATCTCCAGCTTGGCTCAGACTGAATACGGGGTAATGAGAGCAGCTGCCGGTGTTGAGCAGAGAGATGCACCCTTCGCCGTCCCAGAACCCCGCGAGCCATGCGAGTTGTGTGTCACTAGGTTTGTACGTCACGGGTCAATCTTACCGCGCGCGTCGCCATTCCCCTCCCGCTCCTCACGCTTGTCCTTCTCGACCATGTACCGCTCCGAACGACTCGCCTGCCAGGACGACCAGTGCCCAGCTACATTCGCCCAAATCGACATGATGATGACCCAGAGCAGCGATTCCTTCCAGAGCAGCAGCGACGGGATCATCAGCAGCACCCAGACCAGGGTCGCATAGCCGTGGAAGCGAGCGAGGAACGTTGGGGAATTGAGCCAGGCGAAGAACGATCGGACGGCCCCCTGGGTATCGTCGCTGGCCTCATTGATCTCGTGCTTGATCTTGCGCTTGATCTTGCGCTTCCGCGACGTCCAGGTCATGAGGTGCTCCTTGCTCCAGGGCCAGCAACGCGGCCTTATCAACCACGGTCACCTCGACACCCTGGGCTCGGGATTCCTCGATCTTGATATGCGACTCGGGTCTCATCCAGCCTTTCACATCGACGACCTTCCCGTCGCCCACGATGAAGTCCGGGCGGTAGATGCCCTGCGAGGTCTCGATGTCCGGACCGTCGTACGAACGGATGGGGATGTCGCGCCGGAGGCATACGGCCCAGTAGCGAATCTCCCAGCCGCTGTGGAACACCACGGCTCCCTCGGGGAGGTCGGCGATGAACTTGTCCCGAACCTTCTTCACCTGTCGGTGGGCGCAGGCATTGGAGCAGTACTTGCCCTTCGAGGGGTAGTTCCAGGGCAGTGTGAACGACTTGCCGCAGCAGAGGCAGACGTGGCCCACCATCCGCAGCGGGGGCTTGCGGCCCCACTTCCGACGACACTCGGCTCCGCAGTACTTTGACCGGATGTTCTGCGCTGGTTGGCCGCAAGGGCACGTGGCCAGCTCACGCTGACTCCAGTTCCGGCGGTGATCGAGACAGGTGGCGAACTGAGTGCCGTCGGTGATCGGAGCGTCACAGACCTTGCAGTGGGTGCGGTGATAAGCCTTACTGGACATCCCTAGAGCATACACGCAATTCACCCCCTCCAACCGAAGTCAAAGGGGGTGAATTGTGGCTTACACCTCGGTGTTTAGGCTTTTCACGCCTTCCGAAGTTTGATCAGGCCCCTGGCATTCAGGATGGCCATACCGACCAGCTCATCCATGACCCAGCCCTTGTGGAACTGCTCGACCTGGTTGTTCTCCTCGACGTCGAGCGAGTACATGACCGGGAAGACACCCAGGAACTGGGGCTCGGGGGTCAGGTACACGGTCCCCTTGGGGATCATGATGCTCTGGCCGATGGTGAACTGGCCGAACTGGACGATCTTCTCGCCCGCCACGACCGAGTCCTTGAACGCCCAACCGGTGGTGTTGATGTCCCACCGGTAGAAGTCGTAGTACTCAGCCGGATTCACCAGCAGGCGCGCCGAGTCGAGCTGGCGGGTGCTGGTGTAGGTGACAGCGGTGTAGAGATCGTCCGGGGTCAGAGTGGCACCGGTGATCAGGATTTCGTTCGGCAGCGCGCCTCGACCTGCACCGCCGATCGGACGGGCTTCGTTGACGTCCGTGGTACCCGGATCGTCGGCGATGGCCGCACCGGGGTTGGCGGTGGCGTCCACGAGACGGTACTGCGCGATGGCGGCGTCGATCAGGGTGATGAGTCGAGCATCCTCCTGCTTCATGATCGCCTGCTTGGACTGGTCCTGCGCGTACTCCACGAGATTCGACCGGAGGTAGTACAGGTCCTCCTTCTTGATCTTCGGGAAGGTCGCGATGCGGAAGAGTCGCACCTCGACGCGCTTGCCCTCGAACGGGGTGATGCGGATTTCACCCTCGTTGCCGTGCAGGATGTACGCCTGACCGAGGTCGTCCAGGACGTCGTACTGGATCGGCACGCCGGGGGTGAGCGCATCCTCGATGAGGACGTTTCGCAGGATGCCCTGGTATCGCAGCTGGAGCTGGATCGGGCCGATCATCGACTGGCCGAGACGCAGGATGCCGTTCTGACGGTCCGCGAGGATCGTCGCCAGCTTCTGCTTCTTCTCGTGGGCAGTCAGGGTGCGACCGGCGAGCTTCTGCTTGCGGGCCACGATCTCCTTGACGTATTCGTCCGACGCCTTCGCGACGCGACCGAACCCGGAGCCCTGTGCAACAAGTGCAGTGGACATTTTTCTATCTCCTCTCAGGTATCAGTCGGTCTTACGGCGTGGGCCGGAACGGACGGACGACGATCTTGTCGGCACCGATGACATCAACCAACTCGGCGATGGCATTGGCGGCGGTGGCCGACGCGGGGGTCAGCTTGGCCTGTGCGTTGCCGGTCAGCAGCTTGACGCTGCCGTTGGTCGGCAGGGACCAGTCAGCGGTGGTGTCGAACGCGGGTGCGAGAATCTCGAACTCCGCGTCGTCATTGCCGACCCAGACGCTGAACAGGTTCTGACCGGTGTCGGCGACTTCGTCGATGCCCAGGACGGGGGCGACGAAGAAACACGACAGGCCGAACGGCTTGGCGTTGGCCTGACCGGTGTAGGGCGCGAAGACCTCCTTGGTCAGGCGCGTCATGACGCTGCCCGGCAGGATGTCGAAAGCGCGGTTCCAGTTCGGATCGAGGAATCCGGCCCAGGTCGTTGCCTGGTGCTGTGCGTACAGCGGGCGGATGGTCCGCTTGATGGCCGGGTTGCTCACGGGGACACGAAACATGGCTGCTCTCCTTCCTAGATGAAGAGATCGGAGTCAGAGGATGCGTCGCTGGCGGCGACCCTCTGCTGCGGGGGAGTTGCCGCGACGGCACGCGGCATGTTCGGGGGAATCGTTGCACTCCGAGCCCCGCGACTTCCGGCGGTCTTCTGTGCGATGGGGCGACGCGAGGCATTGACCTCGACGACGCGCTCCAGGAGAGCGAGCCGGTCGTTGACGACCGCTGCACTCATCTGCTCGAACTGGCTGGCCAGGACCCACTCCTTGTCGGAGGACTCCAGCCCGGCGTTGATGTAGGCGCGTGCCAAGCGAACAGCGTTCACGCCACTGGCCTTCTTCAGGTCGGACGACTTCCCATGACCCGGTGCCCAGTTCTGGTTGGTGCTCAGGTCCGGGTCCGCCTTGTCGTCTCCGGCGTTCTGGCCGAAGTCGTTCTTGTCGAACTGCGAAGCCTGAGCCTCGTCGTCGGTGTCGTCAGCGGTGGGCCGTTCCACATCCACTCGCCCATCCGGTGCGGCGACATCCAACTTCTCGTCGGCCATCTTACGACGACCGGCGTCGGTCTGCTTGGAGGACTCCTTGGAATCCTTGATCTTCTCCTTGATGAACTCCGGCGGCTCGGACTTGTCGCCCGACTCGCCTTCGTTGTTGTCGGCAGCAGCCTTGCGGAGCGCGACGACGTCGGTGCGGACGATCGGATACATCGCCTCCTTGGCGACGCCGGTCTCCGAGCAGTAGGCCGTGACCCAGCTGCGCAGTTCGCCGACCGAGCTGACGTCGGCCAGCTTCTTGCCCTTGTTCTGGGAGACCCAGTGGGCGAAGTGCATGCGACGACGACGAGCCACCTTGGCCTTGCGGCTGGCGTCCTTGGGCTGGGTCTCCTTGACGTCCTCGTTGGGGTCCGCCGACTCGAAGTCGCCCTTCAGGTCCTGATCGTCGGTGCCCGACAGCTCGGGGTTGACGACCTCGGCGGTCTCGCCCTCGGAGGCACCGTCGCCGAGGAACCCGCCATCGGCCTGCTTGCGCTTCTCGGCGCGGAGCTTGAGCAGCTGCGCCTGCTGGCGGCGGATCGAGGCGACCAGGTTCTCCTCGGTGTTGTTGATCTCCTCGCCCTCACCGGTCTCGACCGGCTCCGGGGGCGGGGTCTGGGTGATGAAGGTCTCTTCGAACTCACCCTGATCGTTGCGGCTGTCATCTGCGGTGCGACGACGAGAGGCGACCCTCCCGCGCTGCGCCAGAGAGTCTCCACTCATCGTGCTGTCCTTTCGTGACATTTTTTCCTTGGTTGTGCTGGCCTTCTTCAGTGACGCCTTCGAGGTCGATTCTTCCTCTCCGGAGTCGTCCCACTTGACGGTGACAAGCTCGCCGTTGACCGAAGTGACGGTGCCCTGACCGAGCACCGAGCCCCAGCCGTCAGTGACGCGGTCGCCGACGCTGAACGCCGTCTTGCGGCTCGCGTACTGACTCAGACCTCGCTGGATGGAGTCGATCTCCGCGTCGCTGTAGAGACCGGGAGCCTGAGCGAGAAAATCGTCGACCAGGTCGTCCAGGGCCTCCTGGCTCATGCCGGACAGCGGGTCGGTGGTGCTGCGCGACACCCAGTTCAGAAAATCCTGGCTGGCTCGGGCCTCGCGGCGAGAGTTGTCAGAGGACCAGCCATCGCTGGCAGTCCTCCGAGATGCCGCCTTTGGTGCCATCTTCTTCTCCTCATCGGCTTCCAGCAGTGCCTTCAGGTCTTCGGGATCGAGCTGGAGCAGCTGGTCCGCAGAGATGCCCAGTTGGTCAGCGAGGTCGCCGACCTCCTTCTCATCATCCACCTCTGGGTCAGATTCTGCCTTGTCTCGGCTTTCGGCACCAGAATCGGGGTGATCGGGTACCTTGTCGCCCTTGTCCTCAGGCCCCTTCTCGACCGGCGAATCCTTCTCTGCCGGTTCGTTATTGGGCTTGCGACTCTTCTCCGGAGCGGGCGGAGAAACTTCGTCCGGCTTCGGCGGCTTGGGGGCCTCCGAGTTGTCGGCGGGCTGCTTGACCGGCGGCTTCTTGCTCGGCGACTCCTTTGGCGGAGCAGCCTTGTCAGCGGGCGCAGAAGGCTTCTTCTCGGGATTTTTTGTCGGCGGAGCCACCTGCGGCTGCTCGATGGTCTTCTCGACCGGCTTGTCGTCCTCGACCAGGCTGTCGGGGTCGACCTTCTCCTTGATCGGCTCCTGCTCAACGAACTCCTCCGGCGCAGTCTCCATGCCGGGCTTCTGCTCGGGCGGGACCAGATCGTCGGGATCGGTCATCTCATCGGTGAGGTCGTCGGGATCGACCATGACGTCCTCGGGCAGGTCATCGTCGACCGGCAGGCCGTCCTCGCCGATCGGCTGCTCGCCGGGAGCGCCCTCGTCGGTCTCGGCAAAGGGATTGGTCTCGGCGTCCTCGGGGTCCTTGCCGAACTCGTCAGTGGGGGTCTCGTTCGGCCCGAACTGCTCGACCTCGGGCTCCAGCTCATCCTGGAGCTGGCCGACGGCGTTGGGGTCGTCGAGCATCTCCTCGTCGAGCGAGCCGTGGTCGCTGACCTCGTCCTGGAGGTAGTCGCTGAAGTCCTCGTAGCCCTCGCCCATCTCCTCGCGGCGATCCAGCTCGCGAGCCTTGTCGAGGTCCGGCATCGCTAGGCCGTCGGGGGACTTCACGTACTGGTGGAACTCCTCCTCCTGCTCGTCGCGATCGTCGCGGAGGGTGTCGATGGCAGCGGGTGCCTCGATCTCGCCATACCCACGCTTCTGCATCGCGTAGTACTTGACGGGGTTGCGCGAGGCACCGCGCTCCATCCGCCACTCGGGGTACCGGGCCTCGTACTCGGCACGGTGCTCGTCCGAGCAGAAGTCGAAGGTGCGGATCATGCCGTCGTTGCGAATCCAGTCGCTGGAGTACTTGTCGCTCTTGTGCAGGGTCCAGCGGTTGCAACCGGGGAAGTCGCAGTACACGCGCGGAGCCGACGGAACCGGGGTCTTGATCTCGGCGCTCTTGGCGATTGGCTTGACCGAGGTCACCTCGGACTTGCCGACGGTGCTCTCAGCCTTCCCCAGATGAGAGTCGCACGTCGGCACGTATGCCATGCCCTCGGCATGGAAGGTGCGCTGGGTGGCCTGGTCGTCGCAGTACTTGCACTTCTGCGACTTCGGCAGCTTCCCAGCCACGACCAGGTTGCTCACGACCGCCGTCTCGTCGGCAGGGTCGAAGACGTAGCTCAGCTCGAAAAATCCGAGGTCCCGGCACTCCTCGTAGACCAGGACCTCTTCCATCTGGCCGTTCTTGCCAGCGCGACGGAGCTTCTGCCCCTTGAAGTTGAGCACGTGGGTACACATGTCGAACATGCCCGTGGCCACGTTGCCGCAGAACGAACAGATCGTGCGCTCCGCCGAGCACCCCATCGATACCGAGTCCAGACCCGCCTCGATCAGCTCCTTCGCCAGCAGCGGGAACTTCTTGGCGTTGACCTCCTGGATGACCTCGATGTACTTGTCCGCGCCATTCTCAACGTAGCGCGTACCGACCACCCGACCGCGAGCCCGCGTGGGGTCCTCGTTCTGGTGGTTGACGAACACCGGCTTGCCCAGGAACGTCTTGTACGCCTTGCGTAGCTCCTCGGAAGGGAAGCCGTCGTAGTTCTGGTTGACGCGCGCCGAGATAGCACGAGTCACGGTCAGGATGTGGCCCTCACGCGGCTGCCATCCATCTATGACGGCAGTCTCTGCGCCCGCAGCGGCCTGCTGACGCCAGTTGGACATCAGGTCGATGGCTGCCGAGACGGTCCGAGTTGCGGCGGACTGTGTGGCCCGCTCAGACGCTGCTGCACGGTTCAGACTCATGTGTGACACCTCCGTTCACCACGTAGTCTGCCGCCTTCAGCATCCGCACGGGGTCGTCGTCGAACAGTCCGAGCGCCATATTGCAGCGGCGACATAGCAACCCCCGCCACTTCCCGGTCTTGTGATCATGGTCTTTGGTCAGCTTAATGGTCCGAGTAGCACCGCGCTTGTACGTCTGTATCTCAGGCTCATCGCAGAGAGCACACCGGCCACCCTGAGCGGCGTAGCGCCGGTCGTACTCCTCCTGCGACATCTCGGTAGCGGCCCGTCGAGCAGCCCCGGCGGCTTGCTTGCAGGCGTTGCCGCAGTAGCGCGACTGAGACGCCTTGCCGGTGTGCCGCTGATAGGTATCGCCGCACTCCTCGCAGACCAGATCGACCTTGATCTGCTTGGCCTTGTTGCCGCACGCAGTCGAGCAGTAACGCTGGTTGGCGCAGACCAACGACTCGAACTCGGCACCGCACTCGGGGCAAGGCTTCACCTCGCGCTTGCGCCGAGCGCGGTTGTTGTACGCCGTCGAGCACTGCCGGTTGCAGAACTTGCGGTCGGCGAAGCACGGCTGGCGCTTGGTCTGGGTACCGCACTCCAGGCACGTGGTGACGACGTACTCCTTGCGCTGACTCATGACAGGTAATGAGTCCCCTTCAGATCGAGATCGGACTGATCGATGGGGCCGTCGATGGCAGCCTCGTTCATCAGGGCGCGCTGCTCCTCTTCGGTGAACTGACGACCGGCGGTGCGCAGGAACGCCTCAGCAGCTCCAGCGAAGTCATCCATCCCCGTCGCCGGGCCGTCGTCGGCAGCGTTCAGGTACGCGCCAGCCTCGCGCTGGAATTTGGCGATGATGTCCTCGGGGTCATCGACCCGGACGAGGTCAGGGTCGTCGGTGCCGTCGGCGTTGACGCCGATCTGCTCCGGGACCGAAGCGATATGTGCTCGGGGATCGAGAACGCCGTCATGGCGATCCATCAGTTCGTTCTGAGCAGCATGGGCTCGATCCATCGAAACCTGTGAGGGGGCCTGGCCGAACTGCTTCAAAAGGTTGACGTCCTCGACGCACTGAATGAGCTGATCATCCGTCAGTGCGCTAGCGTCCCACCCTGCCTGGACGTGAGCGATCGTGCGACCGTCGGGAGCCACCCAGTTCTCGTCGTGATGCGGTCGTTCGTGACGCTCGACGTACTCCTCAGAGGTGCCATAGCTCTCAGGCTGCTCGGTGCCCGACCCCACCAGCGGGTCATTGATGAACGCCTCGCGGGCGATGCCGGGGCCAAGCTCCTGGATTTCAGCATCCGTGACGGGGTCACCGACCATCTCGCGGTACTCGCGGTAGTCGGCCCACATCTCTGCGCCAACGGCACCCTCGGAGTAATCCATGTACCGATCGAACGCATTCGATTGCAGGTTCACGCTCGCCACGGTCGGCTGGGGGTAGGGAGTACCCACCTCGACGTCCACGTGGCGCTTCTCGTGGCCCTCCGACGGAGGCACGAAGTACAGGTCGGGCTCCAGCGTGCCGGGCTCGGTCGACAGGCGACCGTCCGGACGGGGGTGGCGCGCAGACGTCACCGATCCGTACTTAGCCAGAGCCGCCTGTGCGTCAGCCTGAGCCTCAGCAGCGCTGGAGTAGTCCCGATCGCTGGTCTCAGCGGTAAGGAACGTGGAGGTGTCGATGATCGACCAGTCAATGGCACCGGTACCAGCGTTGCCCGAAGGTCCCAGTTCTCCCCAGACATGAATCTCAGCGGCATAGCGACCGTCGGCAGTTTCCGTCCACTGCCAGTCCGGCCACAGGGACCACGAAGGTGCGGCGGCGGTGCGAGCAGCGGTCGATGCCTCTCGCCACTCGCCCTTGCCGAATGGGCCGATCTCCGAGCCCTTGCCGAAGTAGTCGTCGGGGTCGGTGTTCTCGCCGTAGACCGAGTCGGTGTCTGCGTCGTACCGGGTGACGGTGATGATGTCGCCATCGTCGGTCACGACCTGCTTGCCGACCATGTCCTCGCCGGAGGCGGCAGTCCGCGACGCGCTGCGAGCCCACTGGACCGCCTTGGCAGGGTCACGATCCTCTTCGCTGCCCGCTGTCCATCCGCGACGCTTGTCGAGAGTGTTGTACGCCCTCTTGAAGTTCTCGGTGGGGTAGTCGTAGCTGCTCGTGTTGTGCAGGTCCATGCCGGGGTTCGCCTGGAGGCACTGCTCCATGAGGTCGGCCAGCTCCGAGTCCGACATGCCCTTCATCACGGATCGAGGAATCTCGCGGGAGACGTCGGCAGCCTCGACGTTGCGGGAGGCGTACTGCGACTTCCACTGCGACGGCTTGTCCTTGCGCATGGTGGCCGCGCGCAGCTCCTGGAGGGCGGCGTAGGCGTGCGAGCACAGCCGACCGACGTAGGTGTTCTGGCGCTCGAAGGCCCAGTCTCCCCACGGGCAGGAACAGGACCACTCGGAGACGTGCGAGGACCCCTGGTACTGCGAGCCACGGATCACCGCGACCTCGTAGATACCGTGGTCACCGGTCACCGTGGCGACGATGGCGACGGGATTGATGGCATCGGTCTGAACGTTGCCCGAGCGGCGCAGGCGGGTGGCCTTGGCCCGGACGTCGGCCCACGCTGCCTGACGGAGCTGCGGATCGGTGGCTTCCAGGTCGACCTGAGCCAGGATCGTCGGGTCCTCCTGGCCGTACTGGGTCCAGGCCAGCTCACGGTTCGACGCCTTGATGTCGGCCATGACCTGATACGGGTCCATGTCGAGCTGGGCCTGGAGGCTGAAGTCGTGGTCGCGAGGGATGTCGATGTACTTGTCTCCCAGACGCGCCTGAACCTCGGACAGCGGATCGCCCACCGTCTCGTCGGTCATCGGAGCGTTCATGCTGTCGGTGACGGGGGCACCGGTACCGACTCCACCACCGAAATCCTGGAACGTCATGACCGGGTTGCCGACGTTGTCGGCGGTACGGCTGGCCGTGGTGCCGGGATCGTTCCAGTCGCCGTAGTCGTGGCCCTCGGGGGTGTTGGTGCCGCCGGGGTACTCCTCGTCGATGACCGGAGATTCGTAGTGCAGGTCCACCTGCGGATGCGGGTCGCGATCGGCAGTGTGACGACCGGCGACCACCAGGTTGTCGATGTCGACGATCTCCTCGCCGTCATCGAACCGGACGAAGGCGAAGCCACGATCGACACCGTTGCCATCCGGATTGGTGACCGGATACTCAACGACGGTTCCGTAGTCCTGAGTGATCCGTCCGTCCTCGACGTACTGCACCGTGTCGCCACTGCGGAGCGGAGGCAGGCCCTCGAAAGACAACGCCTCGTGGACGCTCGATGACCGGGCGAAGTTGTTCGGAAAGCGGTTGACCCGCTCGCGGTCCTCGAAGGTGACCGAGTCCGCCGGAGTGAGCCGCTTCTGAGTGTCGAGGTGCTGGTTGGGCTGGATGGTCGACTCGCCGTTGTGCGGGAAGAACTGCGGACGCGGGTTGTACGGCAGCGTGGTGCTGTTCTCGTAGTTGACCTGGTTCGGGTGGTACCCGTTGTCCATGAGCGGGAAGCCGCCGAACTCGGGAATCTGGGCAGCGGTCAGCCAGAGACTGAACTCAGCGCCGTTGATGCCCTCCACCTTGTAGGAGGTCTGACCGCGCGACTTCTGGGTCGCCACGATCACGCCGGGGCCGAACTCCGTCGTCACCTGCTGCTGAGTCATAGCTCGTTCCTTCGTTCTAGGCCCACTCTGGTGTCCAGCCGAACGTGTCGGCGTACTGATCAACCATCTCACTCAATACGGTAAACGACTGATGTAGGTTCTCGTCAGCACTGGCCAGCCGGGGAACCCCTCGGGCGTCCACCTCGACCATCGGATAGAGAGTGTCGATGTCGGCCCTGATCTGCTCCCGATACCCCTGACGATTCAGGGTATCGAAGAAATCGTCGTGCTCCACGAGGTCCCGCACGGTCTGCGAAGTCGAGGCCAGGCGCTTCATCGACGCCTCGGCGTCCTCGATCGAGGCTTGCAGTACCGAACCGTAGGACGACGGTGCCTGACCGAACGACGACTTCTTGGGCATCGACTTGCGCTGCTCGTCGGACTCCGGCGGGCGCGTGCGGTTGCGCGGCACCAGCGGAGACTGACCCTGCCCCTTGCCACGCCCCTGGCCCAGGCCCTCCTCGTCGACCTTCACGTCGAGATCGAGGATGGGCTGGTTGATCGGCACCTGCTCGAAGCCGGGACTCGGCGTGCTGTTGTCGAGCTGATTCTTGCTGATGCCGTTGTCGAGGTTCACGCCCAGATCGCTGGCACCGTCGCCGCCGGAACTCTCCGCGCCGTTGATCTTCTTGGACGCGGCAGGGCGGATGGGCGCAGCTTCGCCGACGCCCTCTGCGCCGGGCAGACGGTTCTTCTGCGACGGAGTCTGCGGGTTGGCCCCGCCGGGCGGCAGACCCGGAGGCTTGCCCGCACCGGGCTGACCGGGAGCACCGCCACCGGGCTGACCCGGCACGCCGGGGACGCCGGGGTTCTGCGCCTTGGTCATCTCCAGCGCGAGAGCCGGATTCTCGGCCAACTGCTGTGCCTGCTCGGCATTGGCCTTCTCGGTGTCGGTGCCTGCCTTCTCCTTGTCGAGCTGAGCCTGGGCCGCGAGATAGCGCGCGAGGTCCGGGGGCATCGGCAGACCCTTGGACTGGATGATCTCTGCGGCCTTCGCCATCGCCTGAGCCTCGGCGATCAGCTTCTCGACCTTCTCCTCGGAGACCTTCTCCAGCTCCTCCTCGAACTCGATCGGGATGTTGACCGAGAGCGACTGATCGGAGATGGGCACACCGGCAGTGCGCAGCGCCTGGAGGAACGCGCGCTCCTGGGACTCGTCACGCAGGTTGAGGGTTGAGAACTGGATGTCCGGGACCAGCAGCCTCGGGATTTTGCGGGTGTAGTTCTCGCCGGTCAGCTCATCGAACTCGACGATCTCGCGCATGATCGGAGTCCGGACGCCGCCCTTCACCTCGTAGTCGTAGTGACCCTGAGCTTCGGCGATGATCTCGCACCGCTTGCGCATGTGCTTCTTCACGGCCTTCTGGAAGGCCGACATCATGTTCGTGACGAACTCGCGGTTGAGCGCAGAGCTGGCGTACGGGGAGCCGGTACCTCCAGAGATCAGTGCCTCACCTATGCCCCACGCCTGCATCAGCTTCTTGTCGATGCGCGCGTAGTCCTGATCGAAGCGCGGCACGGCCTCGCGACCGAACACGCTCTCCACCTTCAGACCGAAGTTGTGGACCATGAGCCGGAAGTCGGCAGCCAGGGCCTCCTGCATCATGTCGCGGGTCTCGTCGAGGTCGGTCTGGTCCGGAATCCACGGTTGCCGGTCGCCGAGGTCGGCCACGCCCAACGTTGCGAGGATGAACGGGCTGTAGAGCCGGTCGGCGACGGCGTCCTGGGCCGCGTTCAGCGACTCCTCCATCATCAGCGTCCGGAACGACCGCAGCAGGTGTGGAGTACCGCGAAGGTCCCACGGCTGCACCTTGTTCACGATGCGGCTGATCAGTGCGTCGGAGATGTCGAGTCCGTCGTTGGTCTGTGCGGCCTGGATGATCTCGGGGAAATGCTCGACGAGCTGCTGGTACTCCCAGTTTTTCTCCAGAATCTCAGAGCGAGTGGCCTCGTCCTCGACGCCTGCCGTCGCGGACTCGCGCAGAGCCTCGACCATGTCCTTGACGAGGAGCTGGACGCGCTCGTGGTCGACGAACATGGACTTGGAGACCTGGATGCTGTCGGGGTTCAGAATCTCCTCGGAGCTGAACACGCCTAGCGTCTCGTCGAAGTGCCCGAGGCTGTTCACCTCTCCCGAAATAAAATACTCACGTCCGAGGTCCTGGAGGAACGTGTCGTAGTCGAGTGTGTCCATGAACAGGGACTCGTAGAAGTCCTTGATCTTGGGGTCTTTGCACTTGAACTCCATGCCGACCAGCGGGAACTTCGAGTAGATGTCGATGAGCAGCGGCACCAGGTCGTGAGTCGAGTAGAACAGCCGCGCCCACTTGCGGATTTCGCGCAGCTGCTTGGTGTCGGTGGTGTCGAAGGGGATGTTCTTGTCGCGCAGCGACGACATCGGCTCGCGAACCTTCGGGATGGCCATCTGTACGGAGCCACCGGTCCGCGTGGTCGAACCGGTGTGGCGCATCGACGACGTCAGAGCGCGGTTGACGTCACGCTGCATTGCGCCGGGAGAGTCGACGGTCTGCTTGGCCTCGATGACGGCCTTGCGCGCCATGACCGGTGAGTCCGGCAGCGCGAAGCCACGATTGCGGAGGTTGGCCTCGACCTGACTGATAGACCGGGTGCTGGCTGCCCGGCGATCGTTGATCTCGAAGTCACCCACGCGCGCTGTCCGTATCTACTCGGGCTGTCCTGGTCAAACAAATCGGGGTATACCAGAGAGTCTCACCCTCCTCGCCATCCAGTCTGACACGGTAGGCCGGATAGACGGGCGTTCCGCCCTTCTCCAGATCGGTCGACATCTCGACGATGACTCCGGTGCCGTCGTAGTACTCGCCGATGGTGCGGCACTCGACGCGCTCGCCGACCTCCAGCGGGACGGTCTCACTGACGAACTGGAGATGGACCCGAAGCGATGAGGTGATCTCGCTCCCGGCGCAGACCGAGCAGTAGCCGATCTGGGTCACCTCGTCTACATACGAGACCGGACGACCCTTGCCGCAGAGACACTTCGTGTTCGCCATTCTGTTAACACTACGTCGGATCGGTCTCGTACACCTCGTTGGTGATGGGGTCGTAGTACCAGCCGGGAGGCAGCATGCCGCCACCGTGCCAGTCCTGCTCGTCACCGTCGATGTACTCCAGCCGCCGGGTGTCAGGATCGAAATACCGGCCCTCGGGCAAGTCTCGACCCTCGGGGATGTCCCGCCACGCGGCAGTGCGCCGATTAGCAAGCACGACCTCAGCGCCTCGGTTCGGGACCTCGCGACAGACCAGTCGCTCGCCGGACTTCGTCTGGATCAGCGAGCCGTTCCAAATCTTCCCGCAGGTGCAGGTGTGCAGACCCGGAGCCTCGACGTTGCTGCCGCAGATGCAGGCGAAGCTCGCGAGCACGCTTTCGGCCACGAAGCCAGCCAGATGGTCGTCCCAGTTCCACCCTGCCACCCTATGCCGTGGCTCGGAGATGCTGTCCCAGAGGGTCGACGCAGTGCGTCGGGATGCGGTGCGGCGGGTCGAACCCTCGTGCAGGGCGTGATCGCGAACGTAGTCGGACAGCTCCTGGGAGACCTTCACCTTGTCGTAGCCCTCGGTGGTGAACACCTCGCGGCCACTCGGATCGTTGACGAAGCCGGTCCAGAACGTCCCCAGCGCGGCGTCGCTGCCGAGCGGGTGGATGACCGCCTGCCCGCCGTCGGTCAGATTGCAGAACAGCCCGCCGTCGTACTCCTCCTGCCAGGGGATGTGCCACGCCGCACCCATCTTCACGCTGTAGTGACTCATGCTGCCCAGAGAGTCCTCGGCCAGGGTCTTGGCCTGATTCATCTGCTCATCGCCGCTGCCCTCGACCCCGCCGGAGTCCACGACGTCGCCGCCATCGTTCTCCACCCACCACATCGTGGAGTCCAGATCATCCTCGGCGTATGCCTTGAAGCCGGACTGATGGAACAGCTCCCAGAGGTAGTCGTCGACCTGGAACCAATCGGCCAGCGCGGCAGTGCGCCCAGCGGTGTGGTCGCCATCGGCATGAGCCTGACCCAGGTCTCGGGCAGCGTGATCGGCGACGTAGCCACGAGCCGACTCCCATCCGCACGAGCACTTCGCCTTGTAGGGGTAGCGACCACCGACGTTGACCACCTCGACGTCGTGAGCCGACGCGGTCCGAGACACTCGGCTCTGGCCGCGCCACTCGGACGACAGCCGGTCGAACTCGCCAGTCTGCATGGAGACCTGCTCACCGCTCGCGCCCTCGGCGTTGTGGTAGTTCGACCAGGCATGGGCGTCAGCCTGAGAGCGAGCCGAGCTGTAGCCAGTGTGCGGGCCGATCCACTTGCAGTCGTAGCAGATGGCGTTGGAGCCGCGCTGGATGCCGCCGTCCATCACCTTCACGACCTTCACGCAGTCAGCGTTCTGGCCGGGGTATTGGGTACCCGGAGTGAAGGCGACATGGCGGCGCGACGCGGTGTGTTCCTCCTGGTGGTACTTGCCCATGTCCGCTGCCGCGTGCTCGGCGACGTACCCCCACGGCGTCTCCCAGCCGCATGAACACTTCGCCTTATAGGGATAGCGTCCGCCGACATTGATCACCTCGACGTCGTGAGCGATGGCAACGCGACGAGACGCGGTGTGCTCGAACTCCTCCTGGTGGTACTTGCCCATATCAGCTGCTGCGTGCTCTGCGACGTATCCCCAGGGAGTCTCCCAGCCGCATGAGCATCGAGCCCGGTAAGGATACCGACCACCGACGTTGACAACCTTCACCGCGTGCTCAGCGGCGGTACGAACACTGGCCTGGTACACAGTCTCGGGAGCCGGAGCTTCGCCGTCGTAGAGGACCTGATTGCTCTCGTTGCTGGTGTTCGGGTCGGCGGGGGCAGCGGGCTGAGAACCACCGTCGTCATCGCCACCACCACCGGCCATCCCAATGCCCACAGCAGGTAGCGCTCGCGTGAGAGCGGGCACAACGGCTGGCGCGATGGCCTCGACTGCGCGCTGGACCGCCAGAGGCGAAGCGTTGGCCGAGCGGGCGGGGGTGTGGCGCAAATGCTCGTGATCCCAGTGGGTCATGACTGTGCTCCTAGTGCGTGTCGATGTAGTTGACGAGAGCGTCGTCGGCAGTACGCAACACTGCGGATTCGAAGGCGCGGTCGGCGCGAGCGCGGACAGCCGACGCCCGGCGGTAGCTGCGCTTCTCGCCCGCCATCTTGCGACGAGAGAACAGGCTCGTCTGAGCACCGCCACCCGAGTACTCCATCATCTTGCCCTCTGCCCAAGACTTCGCCTCTTCCAGCGACGGGATTTCATCTCGCATCTCACCGGAGTCGTACTCGGTCTTGTAGACGTAGACGCGGAATCCGTCCTCTCCGTCATCGAAGATTTCCGCGTGCGGGTCCTCGACGTCGCCTCCGTTGACGGGCGAGCCGTAGAGGTCGTAGCCACCGATCCCGTCGTTCTCCCACGTGAAGCCAGCACCAGCTTTGCGCTGGCGCGACGCAGCACGGTAGCTGCGCTTCTCGCCCTTGGAGTCAGAGCCGTCGCCGGAGTTGGTCTCGATGTTGTCGGAGACCTTGCCCTCGTCGCCCTCTTCGACGCCTTCGAGGACGTCGTCGTTGAGGGTGTTGGGCTTGGTGGGCTCACCGGTCGTGGGCTCGTCGTCGTCGCTGGCCTGGCGGCGGCGAGACGAAATGTAGGTGCCCACGCCGTCCAATGCCAGCTGCTCACGTACGGCGTTGTACTGATCTGACTCGCCCAGAGATGCCAGGTACTGCCTCAGGTCGCCGACCGCCGAATTGTCGGTGAAGGGGTCCTTGTGCAGCTCGCTCTGGCAGAACGAATAGAACCGCTCGGCCAGCTCGGACGGAGACGGCGTGCTGCCGTAAGCGAGCACTGCGTGAGCGAACTCGTCATTGGCTGTCCGACGACTCGACTCCTTCTTGTCGTCGTCCGGACCGTAGATGCCCTTGTTCCAGTCGACGGTGGTGTCCGGCTTGTTGTAGTTTTTCCGACCGTCCTCCAAGGTGTCGTCCTCGGAGGTCCAGTGGTCGGCAGAGGTCTTGCGCGATGCCTCTCGCCACTCGCCCTTGAAGTACGGCCCCAGCTCGTTCTGGTAGCCGAAACGGTCGGTTTCGGGGTCTGGATTCTCGCCGTAGATGACGTCCTTATCCGCGTCGTAACGACTGACGGTGATGGTGTCACCGTCGTCAACGATCACCTGCTTGCCGACCATGTCCGCCCCGGACACCGCCGACTTCTCCACGCTCGCGAAGTTGTTGCGGACCTCGTTGGTGTCCTTGGTCTCGCGCTCCTTCAGATAGCCGTCCCAGTTGTCCTCGGGGATCAGGTCCTTGGCGTCCTCCAGGCCGTCGCCGGTCTTGCCCGCGTTCTTCCAGTTGTAGAAGTCCTGAAGGTTGGTGAAGGGATTGGCCGGGACCATCCGGTTCTCGGGGTCCTGCGCGACCCATTCACGCATCTTCGGATCGCTGTCGTCGTAGAACCGCTCGTAGTCGTCCATCGTGAACGCGACCTTCGAGGCGTACACGCCCGAGCCACGCATCGCGTTGATGACCTCATCCTTGTTGTTGCGCAGCTCGATCATGAAGCTGGTCTTGCCCACCTGCGACCAGGGCTCGGAGTCGCGCAAGTAGAACGAATCGAGCAGCTGCTCCAGGTGCGCCCAGTCCTTCAGGATGACGCCGTTCTGCGTGGCGTACTGGACGAACCGCTGGGCTGCGTCCTGGTCGACGCCCCTCCAGGCGAGCGTCTTGCGGGGCGCGTTCTTCCCTGCGGTGCGCTCACGCCAGGCGCTGCGCTGGGCACCGACGACCTTGCGCATGACACCGGTGACCGGCATGACGCCTGCGGCCTGGACGACCTTCATCATCTCCGGCTTGACGAAGGCGACGCGGTCGTTGAAGTCATCCTTGTCGCTGGCCTGGTTGAGGTACGGGCCGAACTGTCGGGCCACCCTCTCCATCGCCACCGCGAGGTCCTGAGCGACGGCTGCCTGTCGCTTCTGCTGGTCGTAGCCGTCGGTCTCGACGGACTCGAAGGTGCCGTAGCTCATGATTTTTTCTCTTCCGGTTCGGATGGAGCCCTATACCTGCTGATCACAGACTAGATCATTGATCGGAGCGCTGACGACGCTCTCCGAGGTCGTGGAACGTGAGCCACTTCGGGAAGTGGCTGCTGACCCAGCGACCGATCTTGCTGTCCGGATCGTCGATGCGCTTGCGGTGCAATGCGATGATGACGAACAGGATCGCAGTGACCATCGAGGTGTATCCGGTCTCCCTGTCGAGGATGAGCAGGTAGACGCCCCACATGAGGTAGAGGACGGCCAGCGACATCCACCCCTCAGCACGACGCTTGTCAACGGCGAAGCCGGTGCGAATGAACAGAGTCCAGGTGACTACCGACAGCAGGAGAGTGCCGTAGATTGCGCCGGTCATAGTTCGTCCTCTCGGGGCGGGTTCCAGTGCTTGAAGTGCCCGGCAGCGAAGCTCGCCGGACGGGAGTCGGGGTTCTCAATGCACCAGCGGTAGAAGGCGATAATGCCGAACACGATGGCGTTGACTCCAGTGACGAATGCGGTGACGTACCCCAGAGTGGCGTACTGGACGGTCCACATGGCGTAGAGCACCGTCACCGCGATCCACGCCCGAGTGCGAGCGTGACAAGTCTCGCTGAAACCGACATTGAGCCAGATGATGACGTTCAGTGGCACCAGAATCACCAACCCGGCAACCTCCTGCTGCGAGAGGTCTCCGATGGGGGTCAGGCCGAAATCTGTCGTCGTCATAGAGCGCAATCACGTCCCGCAGGTCGGCTGCGGCAGAGGGTTCTCTGCGCGCTCTTGGCGCAGTTCGTCACGGCGCTTCAACACATCGTCACGCTTCTGCGTGTTGTCGGCCACTAATTTCTGGTACGAGTACACCTCGTCGTCCAGAGTATTGCCTGGCGCATTCTCCGGAAGGAGGACCAGAGCAGTAAGAAAATCACGTAGCCCTTCGGCATCAGAAGTGCTGAGCTGCGTCAGTTCGTCCTGGAGCGCGGTCTCTTCGGAGGTGATCGCAGCACGTGCGACGAGAGCGTCCCGAAACTGCTGGTTGCAGTTGGACTGCTTCGAGACCTGAACGGCGGTGCTCACGACGCTGATGACCGCGAGGATGAGAAGGGTGATCACCAGCAGCGTGAAGTTGCGGTTGGTCTTGTTGACGATCGGTCGTTTCACTTCGGTACCGTCCTCTTTCTGCGCGCGGTAGGCGAAGATACGCCCAATCACGAAGCCCACCAGGACAGCTGCGAGATACCGAAGGACAGCGAACAGGATTTCTACTGGCATGTCGTCACACATCCTCGGTAGTCGTCGGCGGCTTCTTGTCGTCGTCCTTCTTCTCGTCGTCGTCCTTCAGCTTCTGCTGGGCGACGAAAAACGCAGTGACGATGGCGATCATGGATTCGTTGAGACCGGGCGGAGGTGTGTACCCCTTGACGAAGATCGCCGCCAATAGAGACGCGATCCATCCCGCCACGAATGCGCCGAGCACAATGTTCAGCAACAGCGGCGAAATCGGCAGCTTCATGCAACACGTCCCGTCCTCACAGGCCCGAACGCCCTGCTCGACCCGACCCCATCGGGTTAGTCGAACAGAACGTCGTCAGGCAGATCGGCCACGCTCGCCAGCCGGGTTGGCTGCGAGTGAGCTGCCTTGTTCCGAGTCGGACGGCGACGCGCATTGCGTGCAGACCAGTCGACGGCCAGCCGGAAGTGGGCCACCACCTTCTGGGCCTCGGTGACGGGCAGCTGATAGTTCTCGATCTTCCGCTCGGCGTGGTCCTCAGCCCGAGTATCGAGTTCGTCCGGGTCGTCCAGCGCGTCCGCGTTGTCGGCCAGGAACCGACCGATCTCGTGCGCGATGAACTCACGGCACAGCGAAGACGGCTGTCCGATGGAAGACAGCCGAGGCAGGGTACGGCGCGGAGCGAGCCGGGCAGACAGGCACTCGTTGCGCAGCGCGTAGAGGTTGTTCAGTTCGCTGGCGAGGCTCTCGGCCTGCACCATCATGTCCATGTCGCGCTCGGCGAGGCGACGGGTGTCGGCCAGGGCGGAGCGAACATTGGCGATCCGGCGATCGATGGAGACGGGGGTACCGTCGTACCAGTCGTCACGCGACTCCAGCAGTCGGACGAGAGCCGAGTGCGCAGCGCGACGCTCGTTCTCAGCAGAGCGGTCGGCGGTGTGGAACATCAGCTCCCCCTTTCCGTAGCCTTGGCGAACAGGTGTTTCAAGATTGAGACTACTTGCTCGAACGGTTTGGTGGTAGATTCGCCGCCTTACACCGACTTCTTGGTCTTCAGCAGTCGTTCGATCTGATCGATTTCACGGACCACCTGATCCCAGTCGCCGTCGGGGTCAGCCACCGTCAGTTCCCGCTTCTCGCGGTACAGCTGCTCCAGTTCCCGGTCCAGTTCCTCCACCGTCATCTCCCGGAACTCGTTCATCGCTCACCTCCTCCGGGGGCGTCCAGCCGAGCGGCATATTCGCTCGGGCGTACTTCAACAGACGCCGCACGAACACGGCGAAGTCGATCCCCTCCTCGATCGCGCGAGAGCGCGCCCAGGTGTCGTCAGGCTCATCGACGCGCGCGCTGAACAGCGGCCTACGCGGTCCGTTCCTGGGCATCGGCCAGCCTCCGTTCCTTCTCGCGGAAGTAGCGCTGGGCCGGAGGGTCCTCGATGTACTCGATGGCGAGCTTCAGTTGCTCGACGGTGTAGCGACCGATGAGGATCCTATTACATTGGGCGCACAGCAGGCCACGAATGGAGTCGCGCCGGTTCTCGATGGAGTGATCGTGGTCGACGGAGAGCGCCCTGGTCTTGCCGACCTTCTCGGGGCACATGTAGCAGTGACCGCCCTGGAAGGCCAGCAGCTCCTCGAACTCCTCTGGCGTCAGGGTATACAGGTCCTCGACGCGGCGATTGCGGTTCCGCTGACGGGTGGCCTTGCGCTGAGCGTAGAAGTGCTCGCGGCAGCGCTTGCCCGGCGCGTCCTTGCCGTTGACCTGATGGACCTTACGAGGTCGAGCGACCCCGGCAGCGATGCAGTCCTTGCACTGCACAGCTTCAGCCATCAGGAACTCCTCGTAGTGTTAACACGAAACTACATCACCGATGGCCGCGAAGTCGGTTTGTGTACCCACCGCTGTTCATCCGCTTGGCGAAGGCTCGGTCGAGGGACTGCTGGCGCAGCTTCTCACGCGCGCTCATGTTGGCGCTGCCCACGCCGACCGGCACGACACCGCCGGGGCGACGCTGCATCGCAGCGAGCCGGTCGAGGTCGCGGCCCGAGCGCAGACCGGCGACGTCGGTCGAACCGATCGCCGGGCTCTGCACGCCGAGCATCTTGGCCTGCCAGAGGTCGAGATGGTCCTTCAGCATCCGGTCGGTGACGACGTTCACCGTGTCGAACAGGTCCTTGGTCGTGACCGGTCCGATGTCCTGCTTGTCGACCTTGCCGTTGGGCTTGCGCTGGAGGAACTTGCACTCCATCCCGAGCAGCGACTGAGCGGTATCGCTGGCGGCGAACTTCTGTCCGCCCTCGTAGAAGTCGTCCTTATAGGCGTGAATCCAGCCGAGGTTGAGCGCGGACTTGAAGCGCTCCATGCGCTCCTGGTTGGCCGTCTCAGTGAAGGTCTCCTGGCGCACGGTCATCCGCGTCCCGAACTCCTCGCGCAGTGCCGCGAGCATACCGGCGCTGTTCCACTGGTCAGCCGAGAACTCGACCATCGACGGGAACCTGCGCAGCACCTCAGCGATCTCGCGCTGGACCTTGACGTAATCGATGGTGTTGTCGGGGAAGTCCTTGGCCTTCCACACCTTCATGTAGTCGATGATCACGTGGGGCCACGAGACGCCCTCGGGGTCCAAGTCCTCCGGGGCATCCTCCAGATGACCGATGGTGAAGGCGAAGTTGGCGTTGGTCAGACCGGGGTCGACGTGTGCGTAGTACCGGCGGTCCAGACGTCCCTGCACCTGCTCAGCGAGCACCGACGGGTCTCGCCAGGGCACGTTATTGAACATCGCGTCGACCTTCTTCGGGTCGAGGAACGCATCCATGACCGAGGCGAACTGCGACCGGCGCTCCACTGCGAACTTCTGAGGGTTGGACCGCTCGTAGCGCATCATGCGCTCGTCATACGCCTGGATGGGGCGCTTGATGTACGGCCCACCGAGCTTCGGCGACTTCTTCCAGTCCTCGTACAGACCCCACGACGGCAGCTGCACCACCAGCATTTCAGGGTTGGCCGTCAGCTCGATCAAGTTCCCCTCGACCTCGCCGTCGGAGTACCCCAGCTCCTTCTCGGTACGCTCGACGACCCTGGTGGTGCCGGTCTCCGGGTCGTAGTCACGCATCAGGACCCGTCCCTGCTCGTAGAGCGAGTAGAAGTGACCGGTCATCGTGTTGTGGCTGAGCAATCCGTCAGCGACCAGGGTGTGCGTTGAAGTGCCGAGCGCCACCACCGGACCCTCGTCGAGATAGCGCACCGACTCCACGACGTCGACCGCCGGACTGGAGGGACCGTAGATGCGCGAACCGTACAGCTTGTCCAGGAACTTCGGCAGCAGGCGCTCGGGACGAACGGTACCGAGGAACCGCATGACCTCCGCCATACCGCCACCGATCCGCACGCGCGCTATCCGGCCTTCGCGGTCGTCGTAGGTCTGGACCTCGTAGCCACGGTTCTTCAGGAGCTGTTCGACGTACTCCTGCACCGGACCGTAGTTCTGCGAGTATCCGAGGTTCAGTCCGCGCAAGCCCTTGTCGGCAGCGGTCGAGCCGCCGGGGAGCCCAGACAGGTGGCCCTCTCCGTCGAAGAATCCCGCGAGGTACCCAGCGTCACGCGAGTTGTCCTCATCCCAGGGATCGACCCCCAGCGACTTGATCTGATCACCGGGGCGAAGGTCGCCAATTTTGATCCAGCACCAGTTCTGTGGGTAGCTCTGCGACCGATCGCCGCGACCCTTACCGCGCCCCATGCCGCCGACTCGCTTGGTCAGCCACAGGTGCTCGCTGGTGCCGATGATCTTCTTGCCGCTGCGCATCGTCAGCTCGTAGCGCGGAGCTTGGATGATCGAGGTCTCGACCACTTCAGTCTGTCGCCAGCGTCGACCGACGCCGTGCTCGGACGGAGCTTGTTCGTCGAAGCCGATCAGCTTGTCACCGAGCTGAAGCGACCCGACCGGCACCCATAGCAGGTCTTCGGTCAGAACCGGAGTCTCTGGTGCCAGACAGAATGGGCTCGACGGGATGTAGGTCAGCGAGTCGGTGCCGAACTGGTCGAGTGAAGGCTGGTACGCCTCGTAGACCTCCTCCGACGATCGCTGCGAGCCGGTGCCGGAGATCATGTGCGCGAACTCGTCGAAGAAGTTGGCGAAGCCGGTGGCACCACGGCCAGACGATGAGTTCGACGACATCGCGACCGCGTGAAGCGTGGCGACCTGATGCTCGATCGGGATTTTATTTTTGTGCATGTAGGCGATGCGACGGACGTCGGCAGGCGTCCGGATCGCCAGGGTGTTGTGACTGAACATCCCAGCAGCCATGAGCGTCTGACTGTTGGTCGCCAGAGCAATGACCTCTTGCGTCCCGACGTACTCGGATAACTGCACGGTGACCCAGTCGCCCTTGATGGACTTACCGTCCAGCAACTCCCCGACCTTGCTCAGAAGGCGAACCGGACGGAATGTGCCAAGCGCGCGAAGTACCTCTGGATAGGTGCCATTCAGAACTACGTTCACCACTCCAGTTGCCGACGTTCGGGTGTGATAGCTGAACTTGAAGCGATCGAGAATATCCAGGGACTTATCGAGTACAGCTCCGGGCTTCTGCGCGAACCCCAGCTGGAATCCCGAAGTGAGCCACCCTTCTCCGTCGTAGATGCCACCCATCCACCCCACGTCGGCACTGTCGGGGCTATCCCAGGTGCCCAGGTGCATGATCTCATCACCTGGACGCAGTTCATCAGCGCGGAGCCACTGCACCTGACCGGACCGCTTGCCCGCCTCGTAGGTCCGATACTTCAGGGAGTCTCCGCAGGATCGGGAGCACGAGCGATAATGCACCTCCGAGGGACGCAGCTCCATCGACGCTCCACAAGCCATGCAGGGTCGACGAATCCAGGTCCTGCCGTCACGAGAGAAAATCTCGTCATGACTCGTATCGAGATCGGGAGTCCGAGCGGCCTTGGGGCGAGCTAGCCAGCGGTGCTGATCAGTACACTCCACGGTCGCGCCATCGGTGACCACGCGGTACGTGGGCGCTGAGATGACCGACGTGCTGGTCACTCGGGTGGGGGTCCAGTTTCGCTTACGGCTGGCTCCTGGGTACTCCTCGAAGCCGATGATGGGGTCACCAACAGCCAGGGACTCAACGGGAACCCATCGGAGATCAGCAGTGAGTACCGGAGTGCCCGGAACGCAGCAGTAGTCCTTCAGCTCGGCGATGTGGGGCTGGAGGTACTTGCACGACTCCACAGTCTCGCGGATGTCGGCGAACTGGAACTTCTTGGCTTGGATGCTGTTCGTCGCGACGACCGAGAGGTAGCCGTCCTTGCCCGGAGAGACGCCGTAGTGCTTCTGCCAGTTGTCCAGGCTGAACATGTAGGCCATCTTCTCGCAGCCGAGCAGGCCACCGATCTTGCCCTTGGACCCTCGTCGACCGATGATCGCCTCGATATGCGGGAAGTGCCGGTAGCCGCGAGCCTTCAGGTACTCGATGCGGGTCCAGATGTCCTCGTTGACGCCCTCGGGCATGTCCGGATTGCGGAACCCCTCGCGCCACTGCTCGATGACGTCGAGGTCGTACGCCGTCATGTGATCGGTTTCGAGGTAGATCAGCTTCAGCAGCGTGAGCTGCCGAGGGTAGAGCTTCTGGTTGCAGAACGACCGGTGCGTGGCGAAGTCGACGATTGACTCCCACGGAGGCTCCGACCCCATCACCAAGTTGAAATTGGCGATGGGGTCGAAGGCGGCTGAGTTGATCAGTTCAGCCTGGGAGTTACTCCGTTTCGCAGCCATGTGTTAACACTACGTTGTCCAAGGTCAGCGCGAGCCGTTACCTGAATGCTCGATCCACGCACGTGCCTCGTCGGCTGCCCGCTCGATCTGAGCCTGCGCCTGCTCGGCCATGTGCGCAGGGAAGGGCTCCTGAGCCAGAACCTTCTGCACGGTCGAGAGCACCGTCGGGTCGAGCACGGCCTGCTGGAGCTGCGCTGCGCCTTGGTAGGTGAAGCCGTTCTTCGTGTTCTTCGTGCCGATGATCGTGCCGAGCGTGCCGAGCACCGCGACCACCATCGTCAGCCACTGCGGCACCTCGGTGCCCTGGGTGAGGTAGTAGGTCACGAGAGCGCCAGCCATCGTGGTGACCCCGCCGACCATCGTGGTGACCGTGTTGGCCGACTTGCGCCACCAGGGCTGCTCGGCGAGCTTGCGCTGCGAGTAGGCCGCGAGGGCGAGCTGGAGGTCAGCGGGACCGGGGACCGGACCCGGCATCGGCGGCACGTAATTGGTGATCGTGCTCGGCGGCTGAAGGTCGGTCTCGTTGCTGGTGGGGATGTGATGGCTCATGATTTTTTCTTTCACTTGGAGAGGAGAGTGCCACGGAACTGCATAGTAGAGTTACGGCCATGTGGAAACCGGTGGTCGGCTGGGAAGGCGAATACGAGGTCTCCGACACCGGACAAGTGCGTTCCCTCGATCGAACCCAGACGCTGAAGAACGGCCAGCGCCGCTCCTATAGGGGCAGACTGCTGAGGCCCCAGGCAACCAACCCCTCGGGGTTGCATCTTCAGGTGCAACTACGCAGGCCAGGCGAATATCGCTTCTATCGAGTTCACCAGCTTGTGCTGACCGCATTTGTCGGACCGTGCCCAGACGGACTGATGTGCCGACACCGGAATGGGAATGGACACGACAACCGCATCGAGAACCTGGTGTGGGGAACGGCTGAGGAGAATCAACAGGATCGAGTCGAGCACGGCCACCATCACTACGCGGTCCGCACTCATTGCAACTACGGCCACGAGTACACGCCGGAGAATACGATAATCCGGCCCGGCGGCGCTCGTCGCTGTCGGACTTGCCATAACGCGGACGTTCAAGCCCGCAAGGCGCGTAATCGTTCACTTGCTCAACAACGTTCCTCGAAATTGTAAACAACGGTACGGCCAACCCGCGTCAGCCCCGCCCGTCTTCCACTGGGAGACAACGAATCCGACGCCGTTCTCGACGTCGAGCTTCGAGCCGGGCATGAGGTAGCCGCCGTAGAGCTGGGCGACTCGACCGGCCTTGTGGTCCTCGAAGCCCCACGCGGCACCAGTGATCGGCGTCTGGAGCCGAGTGGTGTACATATTGGCCGTCGGAGAGTCGATGACTCGGTAGCTGAGGTTGTACTTGCTCGCGAGGAATCCGCCGAACACCCACTGCTTCGGCCCCATTCGGCGCAGTACCAGCTCGCCCCACTTCTCGTCCGGGGGAGTAATCGAGGTGGCCTCCTGCGCGCCCCACTTCCACACCTTGCCGTCCCAGCCCCAGTTCTCGTAGAGCTGCCAGTTGCCCAGCCCCTCGGGACGAACGCGGCGCAGCGACACGCCCCGGTCGCGCTTGAAGCTGGTGCTGACGATGTAGACGTAGTTGTCGTCCGGGTCGTAGTCCCAGGCCCACAGCTGCGTTCGCTTGCCGTTGAGGCCCGCGTCGAACTTCGCCAACGGCCCGAGGTGCTTCCAGCTCGCGCCCTCGTCGTCGGAGTACCAGATTTCGGTCCAGAGCACGTTGCCCAGGCCCTGGTTGACCATGACGTGGAGGTACAGCCGGTCTCCGACGCGGAGGACGTCCGACGGCAGGACCGTCGAGAATCCGCCGTTGGTCCACGGTGAACGGTCGTGGTTGTACTTCCAGAACTGCCGGGCGTAGTTCGGGTCACCACCTGCGGCGTGGGTGAACCGGACCAGCTCGTTGACCGAGCCCTTGCCGACGAGGCCGACCGGCGAGCGCCAGTCGGGAGTGCCGACCTTTGCCCCGGCGAAGGTGTCGCCGAAAACGAACAGCATCTCACCGCCCTTCAGCAGGGTCGGGATGCCGAGGTCGGTCGCGGTGACCTTCCAGCGATCCGAGAGCAGCGGCCCGGTCAGATTACCGATCTTGTGTGCAGGCATGACCTTCTCCGGGGACTTGGGAACCTCAGGGCTCGGGCTCGGTGTGGGTGCGGTGACCGGCGGCTTCGTCTCGGGAGTCGGCTCGGGAGTCGGCTCGGGAGTCGGAGCGGTCGTGACCGGCGTGGTGACCGGAGCCTTGGCGACGATGCGCGAGGCACCGTTGAGCCACGTCTTCGGGTCGATGCCGCGCGGACGGTCGGCGTAGGCGTACGGCCACACGCGGAAGTGCAGGTGCGGGCCGGTGGAGCTGCCGTAGGTGCGGGAGTCGGTGTTGATGTAACCGATGCGCTGACCGACACGGACCTGATCACCCACACGCACTTCGGCGACGATGTGACCGTACTCGGTGCATCCCGAGCCCTGGCTGTCGTCGTGGTCGAGCACCACCCAGCCCGCCGGAGATGGCCCGCCGTAACCGCTAGCCGCGCCTGCGTGGATGACGGTGCCTGCCTGCGCGGCGAAGACGGGAGCCTTCTTCGTGTTCGGCACGTTGGGGAAGTCCTGACCGTCGTGGAAGCCACCTCCGCGCGGCCCGTAAGGGGAGCCCCAGGAGTAGTCACCCTCGGCGACCGGCATACAGCGCCGGGCTCCTGGCTTCTCCAGAACCAACTCCGTGGGTTGCGTCGTCGGGGGAACTACAACTGGATCGGGGTCTGGCTTGGGATTGGCCGGAGGAGTTACAACTGGAGTTGAGTTCGGCCTCCAGCCCTCACGAATCACCGCGTCCCACTCGCCCCGGTAGACGTAGCCACGGCTGTTGGGCCACCTCTTCTCGGCCTGGAGCTGACGCGCGACGCGCTCGGTGGCTCCGTCCCAGACGCCGGTCTCGGGGATGCCGACGGCCTTCTGCCACCGTCGCAGCCCGTTGATCCACTCGCGAGACTCGCCCGCACGCCCGCTGATGGACTCGGTTGGTCCTTCCAGCGGCCCGTAGTAGTACCCCTGCGGGAGTGGGAAGGCGTTGGGGTCCGGCGGGGCCGGGGGCTCTCCGCTGCCGTTCAGGACGTATTCGTACGGGAAGGTGTCGGGGATGTCCCAGTGGGTGCCGTCCTTGAAGCCCTTCAGCTTCACCGAGCCATAGGTGTAGTTGTGGTGGCTCGACACGCCCCGCTTGTTCAAGCCGACACCGACGATGTCGACGCGGGTCTTGGGGATGCCAGTCTCGCGGCAGATGTGGTCGATGAGGAACCGGAGCATGTCCAGCATCTGCTTGTGCTCCAACCACTGCGCCTTGGTCTTCGGCGCGCTCTCGCGCGCAGTGGGACCGTAGCCGGATGCGCCGGAGCTGATGATCAGGCAGACGTTCACCGACACGCCGTTGTCGCTGAGGACCGCCCACGCCGAGTCGTTGAGCGCGATGGACTGGATGATCTCCTTGTCGTCCACCAGGTAGTGATAGCTGCCGGTCTGCGAGGACGCCTGGTACTGCTGGGTGCCGAGGGCAGTCGAGACCCAATCCTTGCCCTCGGACGAGTGCAGGTAGATGCGCAGACGTCCATTGTTGCCACGGTTCCGACCGACGCCCGACGTCGCGATCATGTTGCGGATCGGGAACGTCTGGATGGGGTTGGGGTTCTTCGAGAGCGACCACTGGCCATAGTCGGGCTTCAGCAGCAGGTTCCAGTCGACTCCGATGCCGCCGACCTTGTCAGCGTCGATGCGGATTTGAGCGATGTGGGCATCGGGGTGGATACGGGCTCGCTTGTCGCCGGGCGTGCCGTCCCAGAAGTGCTGGAAGAACCACCGGACAGGTGCGCCCTTGGCCTTCAGCCGGTCCCAGGTCTGCCGGTTGCAGTAGATGCCGGTCCACTCCTTGCCCCAGACCTCGGCCCAGCCCTGGATGAAGGGGAGGACGTACTTGTCGACCTCGGAGTAGTCGTACTGCGGGGAGCCGTCAGCGTTCCTGCCGATCACCTTGACCGGGTTGTCGTCGCACGGGGCGAAGCACGGACGCCACGGGGTGCCTCCGGCCTTCCAGTGGTTGTCCAGGGCGATGCGTCCGTGACGCTTCCCAGCCTCGTAACCACCCTTCCAGTCTGGCGGCGTGGGGTCGTCGGTCTTGCCGTACTGGTAATTCGAGACGATCTCGATGCCCTCCGCGCGCAGCCGATCGGCGTAGTCACGGGTCATGGGCTTGACGGCCTTCATCCACGGTGCCGACGGGCGGGCCTCCGAGATGTAGTTGATGACCGCCTTCACGTTCGCCGCCTTGATCGCCTTGGGGTCGATCTGAGCGGCAGAGAAGTCGATACCGATGACGTCTGCCATTTTTTATCTCACCTCCGTGAGCGGTGGCCTCCCACCGTTTGAGGGTCAGCCAGTGATAACCACCCTGTATTGCCCGGCACTCGGGGCAGTGGCGAACTCCAGACTGACCTGGTTCACGTTCAGGATAGTCGGACAAATCAGGACGAGGTTGCCCGTAGCCACCTCCCACATCGCGAACGTGATGTCACTGGTCGCGAGGTTGTGGTCGATGGTGACCGTCGTCGCCCCACCTGGCACTGCCGCTGCGTACTTGCGGATGACCGCACTGGTGTCCAGTCGCAGACCGGTGGCGTCGGAGATGAGGCCCGGAGCCGTCGGAGCAAGCTTGACCGAGGCGATCTGGTTGGTGATGTCGATGCCGTTGCCAGCGGTGTAGACCAGCGGAGGACCACCCTGGAGCACCTTGCTCCAGTTCTGGGCGTTGGTGTCGACGGTGCCCGAGGTGGCAGTGGTGAGCTGCCAGATCGAGTTGCTATGGGAGACACCAGTTTTCACCGACACGACCGTGTTGGGCATGAAGGTCGAACCGGTGGCATTGTCAGCCGCGCGCGTCCACGCGCCGGTCGCCGACACCCAGATGCCGTTCTGAGACGATGCCGCCTGTGCAGTGAGCAGCACGCGCTTTCCTGCACCGACGAGCACGCCATCCACCGACTGTGCGCCCGAGAGCGACACTGCTGCGGTCGCGACGTAGTCCACCGCGCCCTTCGAGACCGACTGATTGTTGATCTGGGTGGTGACGGCTGCGGGGGTGGTGCGGGTCGCCACCTGTGCGTCGACATACGTCGTCGCAGCCTTGGCGGCGAGATCGGTGGTCAGGTTGGTGACGTCAGCCTGAGGGATGGCCGTGCCGGAGGGCCGGGCTCCGACGTCCGCCGCGCCGAGCACGACGATGCCGGTCTGTCCGTTGACCGAGGAGACCGCGCCCGAACCGGCCACCGAGATGGCAACCCAGTTGGCGAACTGAGACGGGTCGTCAGTCGTCAGCCGGTAGCTGCCTTTGTCGGCGGTGTCGGTGATGACCGCGACGTCGCCGCGCTGGACCTGAGTCGTGGTCAGAGCCAGCATCTCCGCACGGTTGGCGACGACATAGGTCTCACCGATGGCCAGCGACGGGAGCTGACTCGTGGCGACCTTGCCGTTGACGAGATCGGCCTTGCCCGCGAGAGCTGTGCCCAGACCGCTGATGCTGGCCTGAGGGATGCCCGTCGGAATCTGGCTGAGCGGGACCTTGTTCGCGCCATCGAGGTCGGCTTTGCTCGCCCAGCCGGTGATCTGGCTGCCCGGCAGGGTCGGAATCTGGCTCAGCGGCACCTTCGAGCCTGCGTCGAGATCGGCCTTCGTGGGGAAGGCGTTCTCGGCGTTGGTGACGCGGGTGGTGAGTGCGTTGAGGTCAGACTGCGCAGCCTTCGTGTTGACGGTGGTCGTGAGGCTGGAGACCGACGCAGTGCTGGCCTTCCCGGCGAGCGCGGTGTCGGTGTAGCCCTTCGTCGCCGGGTGGCTCGCGCCGGTCGGCTCGCCGACGGCGAAGGTGCCCGCTGCGTTGCGCAGCACCAGAGAGTCGCCCGAGCTGGAGGCAGTGGCATTGTCGACCGCGTCCACGTTGGCCTGGAGGGTGGCGTCGAGGTCGGCATAAGACCACCCACCAGCGGGCTTGACCTTTCCCTCGACGATGGTCACCCGGTCAGCGAGCGCGGTGACGCTGCCCTGAGTAGCGGGGATCGGAGCCGGAGTCGCCGTCGGGACCAGACGCCGCAGGTGCAGGTAGCCGTTCTCGTCGATGTAGGGGACAGCGGCCTCGCCTTCCAGCGCGCCGTTGGGGTCGTAGTACGGAGCACCGCTGCCACCCAGCAGGCCGAAGGGCGACTTGACTGTGACCAGTGCCGGATCGGTACCGGAGTCAGCCACCCAAGTCACTGCCGTCTTGGTGGTGCCGCCCGTACCGCCACCTGATGCGGCCTGAAGGTCGGCGATGTCCACTTCGTTGCGCGAGACACGAGTGGCGAGACTCTGGTGCTGAGCCACGTCGGTCTTCAGCGCGAGGGTCGCAGCGAGGTTGTCGACGTCAGCCTGCGGCACCGGGACGCCTGCCGGACGTGC
>ERZ501011.49-NODE-49-length-38110-cov-13.485639_pt1 | contig 38110 bp, 32 predicted proteins | sample MGYA00248833_ERZ501011 | MGnify/ENA primary metagenome ERZ501011 (study PRJEB25958, sample SAMN03398530) | human skin metagenome | study: EMG produced TPA metagenomics assembly of the Human Skin Microbiome Metagenome (human skin metagenome) data set. | reverse complement strand
CGCGGCCACTTCAGCGAGTTCGGCATCGGTACACGGCGACAGATCCACGGTCTGCAACTCACCGAGGATGCGGTGCAGGTCGGCCACCAACTCGAGGGCACGCGGTCGCCGCGACGCTTGTTCGTCAGACATGGTCACCCCCCGAGAACCGTTGCCGCGAATGTACGTTCGAGTGTACACCGGTGCGAGCGCATTGCAAGCCAAAACTGATGTTGTGCAACGCTATTCGGAGCCGGTAACTTGTCGGTGCCTCGTGGTAGGGGTCCACCGACTTCTCCGTGGGGCGGCGGCATGACGATCGCCGCGGCCCCACGTGTTCAACGGGGCGTCCCGCGACTCACTCCAGCCAGTTGTTGCCCCCGAGGTCCAATTGCGCGACATCCAGGGACGGGGTGATACCGGATTCCGGTGCGAGGCCGTGGTTCTCGAGAACGCCGCGCATGATCTCGGCGGCGTCGATGTTGAGTGGGCTCGACACCCACATCGCGTACGGCAGGTTCACGAAGCGGTTCTCGCGCACGGCCTTCAGGTTCCGGCTCGCCGGATTAGAACGCAGGGCGGCGATCTTCTCGTCGACCGACTGGCCGGGATAGTCGACGAACACGATGACGTCGGGGTCCGCGGTGGTGAGGCGTTCCCAGCTCACGGCGGTCCAGGTGTCCTCGATGTCCTCGGTCGCGTTGCGCGCGCCCGCGGCGTCGATGATGCCCTGCGGGCCGCCGAAGGATCCGGAGGAGAAGATGGTGTCCGAGACGCTGTCGAAGACGAAGACCGTCGGTTTCGCGGCGGGTTGTGGTGCGGCGCGCAGCTTCTCGAGGCGGTCGGCCACCTCGTCGGCCGCGGCGGCGCCCTGCTCGGGATTGCCGGTGAGGGTGCCGATGTTGCGCAGATCGGTGTCGAGCGCGACCCACGGGTCCATGGTGCCGCGCTGCGCCTCGCCCTCGGTCTGCCGGCACGCCTCGGACAACTGGTACACGTCGATGCCGTGTCCGGCGAGGATCTCGGGTGTGATCCCGCGCGATTCGCTCATGCCGTAGTTGTATCCGGCATACAGCACTTGGGGTTTCGCCGCGACGATGTTCTCGAGGGTGGGACGTTCGGTCGCGACCTCGTTCAGGGTGTCGACCTGGGGTCCGTACTCGAGCCGCAGGATGTCCTTGTCCCGGGCGAGCGCGCTGACCGCCACCATGTTGTCACGGGCACCGGCGGCGAGTGCGATCGCAATCATGCCGCCGTCGTTGACGAACAACCGGTCGAGGGGTTGCGGGAAGGCGACGTCGGCTCCGCAATTGGATACGGTGACAGTGCTTTCCGACGCTGCGGTGCTGTCGGTTCCGCAGGCGGTGGCAGTTCCCAGGATCAGTGTCGCCGCCACGATGGCGACGGTCGGGTGGACTCGGGACGTACGTATGGTCAAAGGATGTCCTCTCACGGGATGTCTTTCGTCAGAGCGCTGGGGGCGGGTGTGGTGGTGGGAGTGTTCAGGAGCAGATGGGGCAGGCCCGTCGATGGATGGTCGACGACGGTGCCGGACACCTCGAAGACGTCGGCCAGCAGAGCCGGCGTCAGCACCTCGACGGGTGGTCCGTGCACGATGACTCCGCCGTCGGAAACCACTGCGACGGAGTCGAAGTGACGCAACACCAGGTCGAGGTCGTGCATCGCCGCGACCACGGTGGCGTCGAGTTCGTCGAGGATCTCCATCAGTCGTAGTCGCCAGGCGGCGTCCAGGTGATTGGTGGGTTCGTCGAGCACCAGGATCGGGGTCTGCTGAGCGAGCGCGCGGGCGAGGACGACGCGGTGCCGTTCGCCGCCGGACAGCTGGGTGCACGAGCGGGTGCCCCAGCCGTCGAGCCCGACCTGGATCAACGCGCGATCGACCACCGTCTTGTCGTCGGAACTCCCGGTGGACCAGGCCGACCGGTACGGGGTCCGGCCGAGGCCGACCGCCTCGGCGACCGTCAGCTCCGCGGAGGGCTGTTCCTCCTGGCCGACCACCGCCATCGACATGGCGCGGCGTCGCGAGGGGATGCGGTGGAGGTCGTCTCCGTTCACCTCGACGGTGCCGGCGGCCGGGCGTTCGAGACCGCACAGCGTGCGCAGCAGGGTGGTCTTGCCGGAACCGTTGGGCCCGACGATGGCCAGTCGGGTGCCGGCGGGGACCGCGAGATCGACATCCCGCAGTACGACGCGGCCACCGCGACGGCACGCAAGCGCAATCGCGCGCAACGACATCGACGATGCGCGGGCGGGGTCGGTCACGAGCCACCCCCGAACACGTACTGGCGTCGTCCCATGAGGAACAGGAAGATCGGTGCCCCGATCAGTCCGGTCACGATGCCCAGCGGCATCTCGCGCGGTGCGGCCGCCACCCGCGAGATCACGTCGACCCACACCAGGAAGAGCGCACCGCCGCAGACCGCCACCGGCAACATCGCGCGGTGGGTGGCGCCGACCAGGAGTCGCGCCGCGTGCGGGACGATCAGACCGACGAAGCCGATGCCGCCCGCCACCGCGACGAGTACGCCGACCAGGAGACCCTGGACACCGAACAGCGCGTTGCGCATCGCGCGTACCGGCACGCCCAGCGACGTCGCGGTGTCGGTGCCGGCCGCGTAGGCATCGAGCCAGGAGTGGATGGCGAGCATGGCCACGACGGTGGCCAGCACGACCACCCCGGCGATCTGCACTTTCGCCCAGGTGGCGCCCGCGACGCTGCCGAGCATCCAGAACATCACGTTGTCGGCGGCGTGCGGGTCGGCGGCGGTGAACACCAGCAGCGACGACAACGCCATGAACGCCGAGGACAACACCACCCCGGACAGGATGAGTCGCAGCGCGGTCAGCCCGCCCTGGGCGCGGGCCACCAGGTACACCGTGACGGTGGCGGCCAGCGCGCCGAGTAGCGCCCCGCCGGACAGCGCCCAGACGCCCAGTCCCGCGAGCACGCCGAGGGTCATCACCGCGGTGGCCCCGACCGCCGCGCCGGCGGACACACCCAGCAGATACGGCTCGGCCAGCGGGTTGCGGACCAGGGCCTGCATGAGTGCGCCGGCCAGCGCCAGCCCGGCTCCGACCAGCGCGGCCAGCACGGACCGGGGCAACCGGAGATCCCAGATGATGACGGCGTGCGCGGAGTCGAGCTCGGCCCCGGTCATCCGGCCGACGACGGTGTGCCACACGTCGCCGACGGGGATGGTCTCCGCGCCGAAAGCGGTGGCCAGGGCGATGCTGAGGAGGGTGAGGACGAACAGTACTGCGGCTAGCGGCGTCGACGGGAGTCGCCGGACCGACGGGGCGGTCGCGCTCTCGGTCGTGCCGTCGGTACGACGGGACACGGGTGGTACTGCCTATCGGTCTGGGTATCTGTGCGCGAGATACACGATGGACTCGAGCGAGAACGGCCGGTAATCGGACTCGGGATCGTGGCGCCGGCGCCTTCCCGGGTCGCCCCGGTGTCCGCGCCGAATCCGTCTCCCATACCGTTGCGCGCCAGTCCCGGATTCACACCGGGTTCCCTGACACCCACGTGTGCGGGTGTGACCGTTCTCGGCGCTCACGCTATCAACATCGACCGCCGACCGAACGCGCGGTCGGCCGGCGCAGCCCGGACAGCCGGCACGCGAGCACCTACGCTGGGTGCCGACGATCGATGAACCCGACGCGGAAACGGTGAAGCGATGGACGTACGAGACACGAAGCTGGCCATCATCGGGGCGGGTGCGGTGGGCACCGCGATCGCCTACTCGTCCCTCATCCGAGGTGTCGCACGGACCATCGCCCTCCTCGACATCAACGCTGCCAAGGTGACCGCCGAGGTGCTCGACATGTCGCATGGCCTCGAGTTCGTGCCCCGCGCGGACATCATCGGATCCGACGACGTGTCGGTGTGTGCGGACGCCGACGTCGTCGTGTTCACCGCCGGCGCGAAGCAGAAGCCCGGGCAGTCGCGCCTCGAATTGGCCGAGGCGACAATCGGTCTGACACGCGCCATCCTCCCCGGGGTCTTGGCGGTGGCCCCGAACGCGATCTATGTGATGGTCACCAATCCCGTCGACATCGTCACCTACGCCGCCCAGGAGATCAGCGGGTTGTCACCGCACCAGGTCTTCGGGTCGGGCACGGTGCTGGACTCGTCCCGCCTGCGGTTCCTGATCGCGCAACACTGCGGGGTCGCGGTACAGAGCGTGCACTCCTACATCGTCGGCGAACACGGCGACAGCGAGATCCCGCTGTGGAGCTCGGCGTCGATCGGGGGCGTGCCGCTCACCTCGTGGACGCCGCTGCCCGGCCGTCCGGCGATGGACGCCGTTGCGCGCGAACGTATTCACCACGAGGTCGTACATGCCGCGTACACCATCATCGAGGGCAAGGGGGCGACGAATTACGCGATCGGTCTGGCCTCGACGCGCATCGTCGAGGCGATCCTGAACAACGAACACCGGGTGCTGCCGGTGTCGACGCGGGCCGACGGTATCGAGGGGCTCGACGGCGTGTGCCTCTCGTTGCCGACCGTCGTCGACCGCGGTGGTGCCCAGACCCGGCTCGATGTCCCGCTGTCGGACTCCGAGCGGGCGGGTCTGCTGGCATCGGCGGAAACGCTGCGCGGGATGCAGGCGCGGTTCGGGTTCTGACGTCACACGGGGACGGTCCCGCGCAAGAACTCGAGCTGATCGGCGACCACCCGCTCGAAGTCGTCGCCGACGTAGATGTCGAAATGTCCTGCCGGATAACGAATCACTCGCGCTGCCGGGGCGCGGCGGGCGTACCGGGCAGTCGGTCCGGCCGGCGCCACGGTGTCGTCGTCGCAGATGCACACGAGCGTGGGACAGGTGAGCTTTCGCAATGCCCGACCAGGCGTGTGCAGCGGGATGGCGAGACCGACCCGCGCGGCGACCTCGTTGATGAACTCCAGGTCGTCGGGCACCAGCGGCAGGTATCCCGACACCGCGTCGGGTGCCGTCATCAGGGCGGCCGAGCCGGACGCACCGGCGAGGCCGACGGTGACCGGCGGACGGCCCAGTGCCGAACCTGCAAGATCCGCGAGTGCGCGCACGGTCACCTTCGCCCCGCACACCACGCCCAGGGCGGCGGTGGAGGCTACTCCACTGGTGAAGGGGCACTGGGAGATCACCGCGGCCACCCGGCCGTCGCGTTCGCCCGCGACGAGGACGTGTCCGCCGCCGAAGGAGGTGCCCCACAGCACTATCCGTGAGGTGTCGACACCGCTGAGTGTTCGGGCGAAGGCGATTGCCGCGGCCCAGTCGTCGAGTTGGCGGCGGATGGACAGCAGCTGTCTCGGTTCGCCGTCGCTGTCACCGAAGTGGCGGTAGTCGAACACCAGGCACGAGTATCCCGCAGCGGCGAAGCGCTCGGCGAACGCGTCCAGGCGCATCCGCCGGACCGCACCGAGCCCGTGTGCCATCACGATGACCGGCGCCGGAGTGGTTCCCTCGGGCCGGTACCACCAGGCCCGGCATGTCGTCCCGGACGAATCGAACTCGACGTCGTTCCTGATCATCGTTTCCCCGCTGTCGGTGGTTTCCTGGCCGGACTGTACCAATACGCGTTGTCGAATGGCAGGCTTGCCGGAGGCTGTGGAAAGCGAGATGGAACCCGACGTCGACGCTGCTAGCGTCTGCCGTCGTGAAGAGATTGATAGCGGGGGCGTTGATCGCCGGAGCGGCAGTATTCGGATTGACTGTGGGCGCGGGTGATTCCGACGCCAAGATCAAGCCGGGCAACTACAAACAGCAGCAACTCATCTACGGATTCGTTCCGATGCCGGAGTCGAATGCGCGGGTCATCGGCAACGGCATGTACACCGACTACTACGGGATCGGGCCGTGGAATCTGCAGCGTCAGCAGATCCAGCAGACTCCACACGGCGGCGTCGTGGCGCACACTGCGGACCCGGTGATGCAGTGGTTCGCGCGTACGGAGTTTCGGCGCACCAAGAACGGATATGTCGGCACAATGTACAGCTGGGGCGTCCCGCTCGGCAGTGCGCTGCTGAAGGAACAGCCGCGTCGCTGACCCCGCGCCTTCCGATCCCGGGTCCGGCCGATGGCGTGTCCGTCGGCCGGACCAATCTTCGCGTCGCATGCGCTGTTCGCCGGCCGGAACCCGTAGTGTCACCTCGTCACGTTGAGGTGTCGGGGGACACTACGAAGAAGGTCAAGCACGATGCGTTGCTCGCGAAAGATGGTTCTCGGATTCCTGGCCGCGGCGTCGATGACGGTCGCTCCGCTGATGGTGGCGGCACCCGCCGCGGCGGCAACCGACTACGCCAATTGCACCGAACTGCGCGGCGACTACCCGCACGGTGTCGGCAAGACCGGCGCCGTCGACTCGACGTCGGGTACGCCGGTCACGACGTTCACCGTCGACGACGATCTGTACGACGCCAACTCCGAGAGCGACCGCGACAAGGACGGCATCGCCTGCGAGAAGCGCTGAGCGTGAGTCACACTGGGTGACGTGTTCACCCAGGTCGAGGACGAGAACCGCCGGTTGCTCCGTGCGCGCGACGCCATCGACCGCTCCTACGCCGACGACCTCGACATCGCAACGCTCGCCCGCATCGCGCTGATGTCGCCGTCGCACTTCATCCGCCGGTTCCGGGCCGTGTTCGGGGAGACGCCGCACCGCTACCTGCAGCGTCGGCGCATCGAGCGGGCCTGTGCCCTCCTTCGGACCACCGACGTCCCGGTGCTCGACGTCGCGTTGCTGGTCGGCTACGACAGTCCTGGCACGTTCGGCCGGACGTTCAGCCGAATCGTCTGCTGTAGTCCCACGGCCTACCGGCAGCGTGTCGCTCCGATTCCCGTTCCCGGTTGCTTCGTGCGCCGGTGGACCAGGCCGAGCGATGCTGCCACCGGGGTCCCGCGAGCGGCCGAAGTGAGCGATTTCGGAGAAGCGCCGACCGGGCCGCCGGTCGTATCGTCGGGCGCATGATCAACGGCATCGGTATCCATTCCGTCTACGTCCTCGATCAGGACGTCGCACTCGACTTCTACGTCGGCACACTCGGTTTCACGATCGACACCGACGTCGACATGGGTTTCATGCGGTGGTTGACGATCGCGCCGCCCGGTCAACCCGACCGGCTCATCCTGCTCGAGAAGCCCGGGCCGCCCGCGCTTTCCGACGAGACCGCCGCGAAGATCCGCGACCTCGTGACGCAGGGGGCGATGCCGGTGACGATCCTGTCGACCGACGATTGTCGCGGCACCCACGCGGCGCTCGTCGCACGCGGCGTCGAGTTCACCCAGGACCCCGAAGACCAGCCCTACGGCACCGACTGTGCGTTCCGGGACCCGTTCGGCAATGCGTTGCGAATGACCCAGCGCACCGCCGCCGACCGGCCGATCGGAGCCGACGACATCGGCCGCTGGGCGCCGGACGAGTGAGGTGGTCCGCCGAACATCCCGGCGGCCACGCAGGCGTTAGATTCGTGCCCATGGCGGTCCGACTCGACAAGTACCTGAGCAGCAACCACCCGGACATCGCGATCGCGGCGGCGTTGCTGTTCCTGGCCGGGCTGGTCGACGCCATCGCGTTCGTCGTGCTCAAGGGCAGCTTCGTCGCGTTCATGTCCGGCAATTCGACGATCCTGGGAGCGTCGACGGCCGCGGGCGGGTGGTCGACGATCGCGGTCGTCGCCGGACTCGTCGCGGCCTTCTTCGGCGGGGCCGTGGGCGGCGCGGCACTCGGTCGCTGGGGCGGACAGCACTCGCCGGTCTGGGTTCTCGTAGCCGTGACGGTGACGCTTCTCGCCGGCACCGTTGTCGCGCTGACCGCGTCGCCGACGGCCGGGATGATCGTGGTGGCGACGGCGACCGGCGCGATCAACTCGGCACTGTCGCACACCTCGACGGTGCCGGGCGGCTTGACGTACGTCACCGGCACGCTGGTGAAGTCCGCGCACGAGCTGGTCGCCTCGCTGGGTACCGATCGACCGTGGGCGTGGCTGGCGGTGTTCTGGATGTGGCCGGTGTTCGTCCTGGGCGCGGTGTGCGGCGGTTTCGCAGAACGTCACTGGGGTGTCGCCGGGTTGTGGGCCGGGGTCGCGATCGCCGCCTGCACCCTCCTCCTGCGGGTTGCCGAGACGTTGTCTCGGGGCAATTCGCGCTCAGATGGAACCGAACGGGCCGCTGGATAGTCTGAAACATATGCGCGACGACAAGCTGCTCACCCGGATCTCCGCCCTTCTCCGTCAAGCGGAGAACACCGACAACGAGCACGAGGCCGAGACCTTCATGCAGGCCGCCCAGCGGCTCGCGACGGCGTCGTCGATCGACCTGGCGGTGGCGCGTGCACACGACCCCGCGGCGCGCAAGAAGGTCACCCCGATCGGTCGCCAGATCGCGATCGGCGAGCCCGGCAAACGCGGACTGCGGACCTATGTGCAGCTCTTCGTCGCCATCACCGCCGCCAACGACGTGACCGTCGACGTGGCGAGCAACTCGACCTTCGTGCTCGCCTACGGGTACGAAGCCGACATCGACGCCTGCGAGGCCCTCTACACGTCGCTGATCGTGCAGATGGTCGCGGCCAGCGACGCCTACCTGCGGTCGGGTGCCTACAAGGGCGAGACGTTCGCGCGGGTCGTCACCCGCGGGAACGGGTGGCGTGCCCGGCGGGTGATCGAGGAGAAGCCGCTGTCGCCGATCACGGCGCGGCTCAACTTCCAGTCGGCGTTCGCCGAACGCATCGGCAAGCGTCTCGCCGAGGCCCGCGACGCCGCGCGTGCGGAGGCCCTGGCCGCCGAACGCGACTCCGGGGAGACCACGCGCTCGACGGCGGTCGCGTTGCGCAACAAGGAGATCGAGGTCACCGACTTCTACCGGACGGAGTCGAGTGCCCGCGGGACGTGGCGTCCGTCGAGCGCCTCGGCCGGCTACTCGGAGGCCGCACGCCGCGCCGGCGACCGCGCGGGACGTCGCGCGAAGATCGGCGGTGACCGCGAGTTCGGCGGTGCGCGTGGTGCTTTGGAGGGTTAGGGCTCCACGCGCGTGGGTGGGGCGTCGACCGGACCCCCGGGCGGCCGGTCGTACCAGGATGCAGACGGGTGCGGGACGAACGGTGTCGGTGTGCCGGCCCACCGCCGCACCCACCGGCCCAGACGACCCTCGTCCGTTGCCACGGCGTGCACGACGATGGCGGTGACGACGAGGATGAGTGCGAACACGAACAGCCAGCTGATCGCGACGAAGACGACACCGAGGGTGCCGTAACTGCGGATGGTGCCCGCCGCGAGCGTCGGCAGTGCGACGCGGCTGCCGGCGAGCAGGGCGGTGATGAGGATGCCGGTACCGAGGCCGTTGAGGACGAGCAGCTTCATCGGTACCTGCGACGACACCAGGAGCCGCGGGATCGCGGTGAAGGTGACCGACCAGATCAACACGGTCACCGCGACGATGAGCCCGATTCCCAGGACGCCCCGATCGCCGATGTGCATGCCGAACAGCGAGGTGGCCTCCACTCCGGTGGACAGACCCTGCACGGTGACCGCGGCGGGGATGAGGAAGACGACGACGACCCATCGCCAGAAGCTGCTCCACGGCAGTTTGGCGACGTCCCAGATCGACACATACATTCGGCCGAGGGCACGGGACAGGGAGGTGGCGCCGGCGATGGTCATCAGCGCACCGACGATGCCGAAGGTCGTCGCCGAGGTCGGGTCGTCGATCGTGGGCGTGTCGAGACTGCTGACGGGGATACCGAGCTGGGTGAGTGCGTCGTCGACGACGCTGGCGCCCGGCAGGGTGAGCACCAGGATCACGACCGGGAGGATCGAGGTGAAGGCCTGCGCGGCCAGGGTCATCGACCGGTCGGTGAGATTGCCTCGAGCCATGTCGATGACGATGCGGAGCATCAGGGAGGCGCCGGGCAGCCGCATCACGCGCTCGCGTACGGCATCGAGGTCGGGACGGCGCATGAAGTCTCCCATCGGCTCCGGGGTGAGCTTCGGCCCGCTCGCTTCGCTCCCGGCGCCGGGTCTCTCATCATCGGCGATGCCGTGAGTGAACGGGACACCGGGCGCGCACGATTCTATGAGGCCGAGCACCTCGTGCATCGCCTGTTCGACAACGTGTCGTCGTCACGGACGGTGCAACTCGCCGGCACCGAGGTCACCCTCCCCGCGGAGGCGCGCTTCGCCTCGATCGACGCCGTCGACGACTACGTGGGCCGCGTGCTCGCGCTACCGGGTGTGCGGTCGAGTTTCGAGCGCGCGTCGCATCCGGTGTCGGTCCGCGCACGGCGCGGCCAGCGGTCCGCGCACTACGCGGCGCGGGTTCGCAGATCCGACGGTGTGCCGGTCGCCGCCGAGATCGCCATCCCGTCCGCGGCCGACGGACGCTGGGCGCTGCGTGAACTGGTGGTGCTGCACGAGCTCGCCCATCACCTCGACGGCACGACCGGCCCGGCTCACGGGCGCGGATTCGTGCTGACGCTCATCGAACTCGTCGGGCTCGTACTGGGGCCCGAAGCCGCGTTCGTCTATCGCGTCGTGCTGTCGGATTCCGGGGTGGGGTGAACGACCTCAGCGCAGCCCGTCGCCGGCCAGCAGCGTCAGGTGGCTCGGGTGGTCGGGGTCGAGGACCAGGCGCTGGTGTCGGCGGCCGCGTGCCTTGATGAGGTCGGGCACGAGCGTCAGGTAGCGCGGGAGACTCGCGGCGTAGACGTCGACCCGGAGCCGATGGCCCGGCTGCAGGACCGCGTCGGTGGGGACGAGATCGACGTCGAGGCGGATCGGTTCGTCGGCGGGTACCGGCAGCTTGCGCTTGCGGGACAGATAGTGGTGCGCCGAGAGCAGGCTGCCGTCGTCGGCGTACGTCGACTTCGATTGGTCCAGTGCGCGATTCGACGCCGACAGCGCGCCGTTGGTCAGCACCACCGACGTACCGTCGGGCGCGACGTCGTTCACGGTCACCGCCCAGACGGCCTCGTGTGCCGTGGTGGCGACGTTGAGGCGCAGGTTCATGGCGCCGCTGATCGGGGTTGCCTCTCCGACCGGCTCCGTGGTGAACGACAACGCGCCCCGCTCCTGGTATCGCGCATCCCGGGCGAAGTCCGCGCCGAGGGCCAGCGTCGCCCCCGCGGTCACCTGGGTCATGTCCCGGGACCGGAGCCCCCGAGTGTCCGGACGTACGTGCAGGGACGAAACACCCTGTGCGGGAGTGGTGCTCAGCGAACCGTCGTGGACGCAATGGTCGGCGGTCGACGACGGTTCGGCAGTCAGGTAGAGCCGCGTCGGGGCCACCCCGGGACGCGGGAAGCTCTGGCCCGCGGTCCACGCACCGCCCTGCTGCAGCATGGTGACCGGCCCGTAGTACTCGATCCCGTTGCGGTGCCCCTTGAGCCAGCGGTCGAACCACGCGCGTTCGAGGACGTCCAGGCGCGGGGGAGCGAACTTGCCGCCGTATCCCGACCCCACGTCGAGGTGATAGCCGTCGCCGACGATCATCTGCTTGCGGCCCGGCTCCATCTGTAGGCGCTCGTACACCCCGGTTGCACTGCGGCCGAACAGATCATGCCAGGCGCCGACGGTGAAGGTGGGTGCTTCGATGCGGTCGACGATCGGGTCGCGGGCGTCGAAGTACGGGTCGTCGAAGATGCGTGGATCACGGGCGGTCAGGAACCCCCACAGCAGCGAGGGGATCTCGGTGGCCGGGGACTTCACCCGGTCGATCGCCCAGCGCACCGCGTCGCCGCGCACGAGGTCGCGGATCACGTTGGCGGGGTTGGGAACCCACTTGAGCATGTTGACCGCGGACAACCACACCGGGATGAAGGCCGACGGCATGCCGCCGGTGATGTAGATGTCGCGCACTAGGTCGTCGCAACCCTCTACGGCGAACACGGCTTTCAGCTGTGGCGGCCGCTTGTCCGCGGCCTGCAGCGAGTTGATCGCCGAGTACGACCAGCCGGCCATCCCGACGGTCCCGTCGCACCACTCCTGCTCGGTCACCCAATCGATGACCTCCACCGAGTCCTGCTGCTCGCGAGGACCGAGGATCTGCCATTTACCCAGGCTCGCGCCGGTTCCGCGGACGTCGACGACGACCTGCACGTACCCGCTGCGTACCAGGTTGCGATTGATGCCGAAGACGTCGAAGACCCCGCCTGACAGGGTCTGTGTCAGCGTCGTGAGTCCCTCGAGGGCCGTGCCCGTCGCGTCCATCGACCGGGATGCGGTGTGCAGTGCCTTGCCGAGGACGGGGGCGTGGAGGGTCTGGTCGATGAAGTCGATGGCCGCGCGGTTGTACGGGTTGATGTTGATGACCGCGGGATAAGGGGTGAGGATCGTCTGCCCGAACCGGTTGGCGGGCCGGATGACCGTGGCGCGCAGGACGACGCCGTCGCTCATGGTGATGGAGACGTTCCGGTCGATGACGACGCGCGGGTAGAGCTGCTTGCCGTCGACCTGCTCGCGCCAGCGGATACCGTCGGCGCCGCCGGTGGGATCACCCAGCGGGAGCGTGCCGAAATGCGGCGCACCAGTGGTGCGGGTTCGCGTCGACGGAGCGACGCGGGCGCGCGGCTGTGTGGGATCCAGCTGGTACGTCATGGTGCATCACCCTGCCTGGGATGAGGTGTCGCACCCGCGAGTTGTTGCACGGATCGAGACGGCCGGGTGGACACCGACACCCCGTCGTGTCGGTCGCTTGCTTCCCGGCCCGTCCGCTGGCTGCGGATTACAGTGTGGTCCAGGTCACTTCACGTAGTCGCTGAAGGATAACTCAGCGGCGGTATCGGATGGCTAACGAGGTGGCGTCTTTTGGTCATGGCCGTGTGTGTTCCTGGTCACATTCAGGTAAACCCAGATCGATGGCGGCCGCCGCCTCGAGCACCATCCACGCCGACAACTGCACCGACAGATCCCGCTCCGGGACCTCGGAAGGATTGACGGCGCCTGCCACGAACTGGGCTTTCGTGCCGGCGTCGGTCGGGATCACCGCGTTTCGTCGCCAGTCGCTGGAGAAGATCACCCGTCCGGCGACCTCGGTGCGATGAGCCCACGCGGCGTCCGCGCTACGGGTCACGATCCGGGCTGCCCGCGTACGGAGTTCATCCGAACCGTCGGCCTCGGGCAGGTCGGTGGCGATGAGTGCGAGGTAGCGGGCCAGTACGCCGTGGAAGAGGCCGCCGTCGCCGCCACCTCCGCCGTTGATCACCCCGTCGGTGCAGGAGTGGTGCTCGACGGCGCCGAGCAGCCGGGCCAGCCGGTCGAGGTGCCGGCGATCCCCGGTCGTCCGCAACGCCTCGAGTTCGGCGCCCAGCACGACGCCCTGGCAGTAGGTGTAGGTGCCGGTCTCGGGTTTCAGTGAACCGTCGGGCAGCTTCTTGAGACCGTCGATGACCAGATGGGTGTCGGGATCGACGAGGTTGGCGTCCATCCAGTCGCACATCGCCACGGCGCGTTCGACGTGACCCGTGCGTGCCAGCAGGATCGCGGCCGGGCCGTTGGCCGGTGCGTTGAAGAACTGATCGGCCTTGCGCCAGGGGATGCCGCCGCCGTCCGCGGGCACCCAGGCGTCGAGCATCTGCCCGGCGAGGACACGGAGTCCGCTCGCATGGTCGAGGTGCAGGTGCCGGTCGGCGCGTTCGATGGCCAGTCCCAGCCACGCCATGTCGTCGTAATAGTTGTTGGTCCAGCGGCCGCCGTTGCGGACCCGGATGCCGCGCAGCAGCCGGTTGGCGTCGTCGGCGACGTCGGGGTCGAAGGAGCGGTCCGAGCCGACACGGTGGATCGCGGCGTCGACGATCAGGTCGACGAGGTGTGCCTGCCACCAGTAATGCCAGGATCCGAACTGGGCCTGCACGCGCCCGATGGGCCAGGCGACGGCTCCGGCACGTGTCCCCGGCAGCCAGAAGGCCCGCTGCAGGTGACGGTCGTAGATGGCGTCCGCGGCGGCCTGTGCGCGGGCGTTGGGGTCCCGCAGGTCCGACGATTTGGATTGTTCGTCCACGTCCGCGTAGCCTAGTCGTCGATGTGATGCACACCCGTGCGTCGTATCGGTTCAACCAGAGACCGTTGGTCGTCGGGATTTCCCGGACGAAGGCGCGACGAGGTCGCCGGCCCACGCAGGATGAACGAGGAATGTCGCTCCACACGAACAGTGTGTGCGTTCACGCCCCGTGCCTGTGTGCCGGGGCGTTTGTCATCTCCGCCCTCGATCGCCTCCCGATGCCTGTCGCTCTTCTGTTGGACTCGACCAACTCATAGTGACGAGGAGAGGAGGCGAAGTATGGCCAAGTCCGAAAAGGTCGCCGCAGTTGCGGAGATCGCGGAGCAGTTCAAGAGCTCCACGGCGACGGTTGTCACGGAATACCGTGGCCTGTCCGTCACCCAGATCAGCACGTTGCGACGTTCCCTCGGTGAGGGTGCAACCTACTCCGTCGCCAAGAACACCCTGGTGAAGCGTGCCGCTGCTGAGGCGGGCGTGGAAGGGCTCGACGAGCTGTTCACCGGTCCGACCGCGATCGCCTTCATCGAAGGTGAGCCGGTCGTGGCCGCGAAGGCGATCAAGACGTTCGCCAAGGACAACAAGGCGCTGGTCATCAAGGGCGGGTACATGGACGGCCGCGCGCTGTCCATTGCCGAGATCGAGCAGATCGCCGACCTTGAGACCCGTGAGGTCTTGCTGGCCAAGCTCGCCGGTGCCATGAAGGGCAACTTGGCAAAGGCCGCCGGTCTGTTCAACCAGCCGGCTTCGCAGGTGGCGCGCCTGGCCGCGGCCCTGCAGGAGAAGAAGAACGAAGCCGGCGAGACCGAATAGGTCGTCCGCCGCACCACACCAATCCCCGAACCGTACGGGGATGAACACCGAAGCCCCGTACGGGGACTGACAGGAAGGACGCCAACCATGGCGAAGCTCACCGCTGACGAGCTCATCGATCAGTTCAAGGAACTGACCCTGCTGGAGCTCAGCGATTTCGTGAAGAAGTTCGAAGAGGTCTTCGAGGTCACCGCTGCGGCTCCGGTCGCCGTCGCCGCTGCCGGTGCCCCGGCTGCCGGTGGCGCCGAGGCTGCTGCCGAGCAGGACGAGTTCGACGTCATCCTCGAGGGTGCCGGCGACAAGAAGATCCAGGTCATCAAGGTCGTCCGCGAGGTCGTCTCGGGCCTGGGCCTGAAGGAAGCCAAGGACCTCGTCGAGAGCGCTCCGAAGGCTCTGCTGGAGAAGGTCGACAAGGAGGCCGCCGAGGCTGCCAAGGCCAAGCTCGAAGAGGCCGGCGCCAAGGTTTCGGTCAAGTAAGACCGACTCACGCGCAAGCGTTTCACGAGCCCGGGACAGCACCGCTGTCCCGGGCTCGTTGCTGTCCCGGGGAGGGGCGCTGGGTCGGGAGGGCGCTGGGTCGGGGTTCGCCCGCACACCGGCCCGCGAATTGAGGTCGCATGCGATCTCGTTTCGTCGTTGCGACCTCGATCGAAGTCGCATCGACGACATGAAGTCGCATGCGACCAAGAGGTTGGCCGGCTCGGTAGGAGACCCGGCTCGGCGGATGAAACCGACGGGGCGGTCCGTGCGTCCAAGTCCCATGCCTGCGCCCTTCGCTCATGAACTGCCCGTCGACCGATACGGTCTCGTTCGTCGGGAAGCGACCCTGCGGGCCGGTGTCGGGGACGACGTCGTCGCCGCTGCAGTCCGACGCGGTCAACTCCTGCGGCTGGCGCCGGGGGTGTGGGTCGAGGGGGGAGCGCGGTTCGAGGGGCCGGCGGGCGCCGATCTGCTCTTCCGGCACCGATCCATAGCCGTGGCGACATCGGCGCGCGACCGCGGCATCTCGACACTGAGTCACGAATCGGCCGCCGCGCTTCTCGGGCTCGACACCCTGCATCCCGATCGCACCACGGTGCACCTGACGAAGGCCGCGAAATCCAGTGGCGGCTATGTGCGCGGACACCGTCATGTCCACAACGGCCCGCTGGGCCGCGATGAGACGGTCACAGTGGACGGATTGTCGGTCACGAGTGTCGAACGCACCGCGGTCGACATCGCGATGGCCGGTGACTTCGCCCAGGGGGTCGTCGTCTTCGACCGGGCGCTGGCGAAGGACGCGGATCACGACACGATGGCGGCCATGCTCGACGCACGCACGGGATGGAAGAACGTTGGCACTGCTCGCAGAGCGCTGGCGTGTTCGAACCGTCGATCGGAAAGCGTCGGTGAGTCGTGGAGCCGCGCGCAGATGATCGTCGCCGGACTCCCGGCACCCCGCCTGCAGAGCTCGTTCTCGACACCGGACGGAGAAATACGAGCGGACTTCGACTGGGACGGCCGGGTGATCGGTGAGTTCGACGGCCTCCAGAAGTACGGTCGGCTACTCCGCCCCGACGAAGAGCCACGTGATGCATTGATCCGCGAGAAGCGCAGGGAGGACGCGCTGCGCGCTCTTGGGATCATGGTGATCCGCTGGACCTGGTCGACTCTCGAACGCCGAGAACTCGTGGCTCTACTACGACCGTGGTTGACGACGACAGGTTCGCCCGCGGCCTGACCGTACGCAGAGCTAACACAGTCCCCATCGAATGCGATTACGCATTCGACGCACTTACGACGACCACCCGCGCCTCGACCCCGACGCGCGGTGCTGAGCCGTCGAAATCGTGTTCCGCAGGTGGAGCCCAGGTCTGCGGTGGCCGTCACATCGAGGGGCCGGCCCGACTTCCCTCACCGCGAACGATCGGATATTGTCATCGTCGCGGCGAGAGTTACCGGGCGGTAGGTTTCCCGCAGCCATCACCGAGAACCACGCGGCGGCGTTGTGGGCGGGGACGGGTCGGTTAGAGTGACCCCAACCACAAATGCCGCCGGTTGGTGCGCGGTCACACCGTGGCCGCCTCGGGGGCAGCGATCGTCTGGAGGAAGTTGTGGGTGTTGAGGTCAGCGTCGAAGGACTCACCAAGTCGTTCGGTTCGCAGAACATCTGGCGTGATGTCACTCTGACCCTGCCGGAGGGGGAGGTTTCGGCGCTGCTGGGTCCGTCGGGTACCGGTAAGTCGGTGTTCCTGAAGACCCTGATCGGTCTGCTGCATCCGGAGCAGGGGTCGGTGATCATCGACGGGACCGACATCACGCAGTGTTCGGCCAAAGAGCTCTACGAGATCCGCAAGCTGTTCGGTGTGCTGTTCCAGGACGGTGCGCTGTTCGGGTCGATGAGCCTGTTCGACAACATCGCGTTCCCGCTTCGTGAGCACACGAAGAAGAAGGAGAACGAGGTCCGCGACATCGTGATGGAGAAGATCGACCTCGTCGGTCTGACCGGTGCCGAGGACAAACTCCCGGGTGAGATCTCCGGCGGTATGCGCAAGCGTGCCGGGTTGGCGCGCGCGCTGGTCCTCGACCCGCAGATCATCCTGTGCGACGAGCCGGACTCGGGTCTGGATCCGGTGCGTACCGCCTACATCAGCCAGTTGCTGATCGACATCAACGCCCAGATCGACGCGACGATCCTGATCGTGACCCACAACATCAACATCGCGCGCACGATCCCGGACAACATCGGCATGCTGTTCCGCAAGGAGCTGGTGATGTTCGGTCCGCGTGAGCAGTTGCTGACCTCGGAGCAGCCGGTGGTCAAGCAGTTCCTCTCCGGTGACCGGTTCGGTCCGATCGGTATGTCCGAGGAGAAGGACGAGGCGGTCCAGAAGCAGGAAGAGGCGATGCAGGCCGCGGGTATCTCCGGTGGTGGTACCAAGGAGGACTTCACCGAGATCATTCCGCAGGTGCAGCCCAATCCCGGTATGCCCGAACGCAAGGCGATCGCCCGGCACCGCGAGCGTGTGCACGCGATGCTGCCCGACCTGCCCCAGAACGCCCAGGAGGCGATCCGCCGCAGCCAGGAGCAGGAAGACCAGATCCGCGAGGAGAGCCGCGCCCACGCCGACAACATGGCGAACGGCAACGGCCCGTCCGGCAACAACGGTTCCGGCAACGAGTGGACCACCGCGCCGAGCAACGTCGCCGTCGCGGACTCCAAGACCGACGTCATCGACTACGGCGGCAGCGATGCCCCGACCGAACAGTGGCACACACCCGGTGATGCACTGACCAAGCCCAGCCATCGTGCTGATGGGAACGAAGGGCGGACACCCTAGGGATGAGCAGTGCCACCACGCGTGGCGTCGACCGAATCGCGCAAGCCGGGACAGGTGCCCTGTCACAGACCGGCAATATCGTTCAGCTCTTCGTCGATGTTGCACGCCAGACCTTTGTGCGCCCGTTTCAGTGGCGGGAGTTCATCCAGCAGGCGTGGTTCATCGCCAGTGTGACGATCCTGCCCACCGCCCTGATCGCGATTCCGTTCGGCGCGATCGTCTCGCTGCAGACGGGTTCGCTCATCAAGCAGCTCGGCGCGGAGTCCTACACCGGCGCGGCCAGCGTGCTCGTCGTCATCCAGCAGGGTTCACCGCTGGTGACGTCATTGCTGATCGCGGGTGCGGCCGGGTCGGCCGTCGCCGCCGACCTCGGCTCGCGCACCATCCGCGAGGAGATCGACGCGATGGAGGTGCTCGGCATCAACCCGATCCAGCGCCTCGTCGTACCGCGTGTGCTGGCGATGGTCCTGGTGGCGATGCTGCTCAACGGTCTGGTCGCGGTCATCGGCATCGGTGGTGGTTACTTCTTCAACGTCGTCGTCCAGGGCGGTACCCCGGGTGCCTACCTCGCGTCGTTCGGTGCGCTGGCACAGCTGCCCGACCTCTGGGTCTCGACCCTGAAGGCCGCGATCTTCGGTGTGCTCGCCGGCGTCGTGGCGTCGTACAAGGGCCTCAACCCCAAGGGCGGTCCGAAGGGCGTGGGTGACGCGGTCAACCAGAGCGTCGTCATCACGTTCCTGCTGCTGTTCCTGGCGAACCTGATCATCACTGCGGTCTACCTGCAGGTCGTCCCACCGAAGGGGAGCTAGACGTGACCGAAGGTGGGGGCGGTGTGACCATCGCCAAGAGCCGGCCCGAGTACTACATGTACGAGGCCCGCAAGCAGCTGGGCAAGCCGCTGAAGGTGCTCGACGGCGCCGGCGAGCAGATGTCGTTCTACGGCCGGACGCTCGCGTGGATGCCGAAGACGATCGTGCATTACACGCGCGAGGTCCTGCGCCTGCTCGCCGAAGTCGCGTTCGGATCGGGCGGACTCGCGGTCATCGGCGGCACCATCGGCGTGATGGTGCTGATGTCGGGGTTCACCGGCGTCGTGGTCGGCCTGCAGGGGTACGCCGCGCTCGACCAGATCGGGTCGCAGGCCCTCACCGGCTTCCTCTCCGCCTACGTCAACACCCGCGAGGTGGCGCCGCTGGTGGCGGGTCTCGCGCTGTCGGCGACCGTCGGTTGCGGCTTCACCGCCCAGCTCGGCGCCATGCGGATCTCGGAGGAGATCGACGCGCTGGAGACGATGGCCGTGCCGTCGATCCCGTTCCTGGTGTCGACCCGAGTGATCGCCGGTTTCATCGCGGTCATCCCGCTGTACGTGCTCGGCCTGCTGTCGGCGTACCTCGCCTCCCGCGTGGTGACGACGGTCTTCAACGGCCAGTCCGGCGGCTCCTACGACCACTACTTCAACCTGTTCCTGCCACCGGCCGACGTCTTGTGGTCGTTCGGCAAGGTGCTGGTCTTCGCGTTCGTGATCATCCTCGTGCACTGCTACTACGGCTACTACGCCTCGGGCGGTCCCGCGGGTGTGGGCGTGGCCGTCGGGCACGCGGTTCGAGCGGCTCTGGTGCTGATCGCGGTCCTGGACTTCTTCCTCGGCCTGGCGATCTGGGGCACCACGACAACCGTGCGAGTGGGAGGTTAGCGTGACGCTGCTGCGTAAACGGTTGCTCGGACTCGTCTTCTTCCTCGTCGTCGCGTTGTTCCTCACCTTGACGATCACCAAGTTCAACAAGACGTTCACCGAGTTCACCGACGTCACGTTGCTGACCGACTCGACCGGCAACGCGCTGCCGGCGAACGCCGACGTCAAGGCCCGCGGCATGACCGTCGGCGAGGTGCGCGAGGTCAAGCCCGGACCCGACGGTTCCGTCGAAGTCGTGTTGGGACTCAACCCCGATCAGGCGTCGACGCTGTCGGCCGAGACCACCGCGCGCATCCTGCCGAAGACCCTGTTCGGCGAGCGCTACGTCGCCCTGCAGGTGCCGGAGGACAACTCCGGGCCGACGCTGAGCAACGGTGCGACGATCCAGACCGACCAGAGCGGCAACGCGCTGGAGATCCAGCAGTTGTTCGACAAGCTGCTCCCGGTCCTCGAGGCGATCCCGCCGCAGGATCTGAACGCCACGCTGACCTCGCTGTCGTCGGCACTCTCGGGCCGCGGTGAACAGCTGGGCACGACGCTGGAGGAACTCGACCAGATCTTCGGCGAGATCAACGAGAACCTGCCCGAACTCGAGGGCACCCTCGAGGGGCTGGCCAGCTTCTCGCAGACCTACTCCGAGGCGCTGCCCGACGTGGTCGACGCGCTCGACTCCCTGCGCACGACGACGAACACCATCGTCGAACGCCAGGACGACCTGCGGACCCTCATCGCCACCCTGGGTGTCGCGTCCGACGACCTGACCGGCTGGCTGCGTGCCAACCGCACCGACCTCATCGACCTGGCCGTCGACTCCGAGGAACTCCTCGTCGGGCTCGCCAAGCAGTCACCGGCGTTCGTGTGCACCTTCCGCAACTTCGCGGGTCTGATCCCGGAGTCGCGCAAGATCGTCGGCCAGGGCACCAAGAATCCGGGTGTGCGCGTGAACCTCCAGTTCGCCAATCCCCGTGGCCGTTACCTACCGAACCAGGACGAACCCCGCTTCATGGACCTCGATCCGCCGGCCGTGTGCTACGACCCCAAGATGGGTGGCAACCGCCCGTTCCCGCAGTACCCGGGTGGTTCGCTCGCCGACGGCAGCTACCAGCCGCCGTCACGTAACCCCGGTCCGCGCACGATGCCCGAGTTGCCGCAGCCGCAGTTCAGCGGCGTGCCCGCGGGGTCGGTCTCGGCCGCGTCGGGTGCGAAGCCGGTCGCGGTGGAGTCCAACCCGTTCGACGACCCGGACTACCGCAAGCAGCTGCAGGTCATCTACGGCGCCACCTCGGGCAAGGCGCCCGAAGAGGTGCCCACCTGGGTGACCATGATCGGCGGCGGTGCGCTGCAGGGTGCGAAGGTCGACATCAAATGAAGTCGATCGTCGGACCGCTGATCAAGCTGGTCATCTTCGGCGTGGTCACGGTGGTGACCACGAGTCTGCTCGCCGTCACCATCGCCAATGCGGGCGGTGACGGGGACGCGAAGTTCAACGCCGTCTTCACCGACGCCACGCTGCTCAACCCGGGCGACGACGTGCGCATCGCCGGTGTGCGTGTGGGACAGGTCGAGAGCGTCGAGGTCTACGACCGCAACAAGGCGAAGGTCGCGTTCAACGTCGACCGCGACCGGCTGCCGGACGGGACCCAGCTCTTCATCCGCTACCGCAACCTGACCGGGCTCCGGTACCTCGCGCTCGAGCGCGGGGCGGGCGATCCGACGCAGACGGTCGCGCAGGGCCACACCTTCGGCCTGAACCCGGGCGTCAAGGACACCCACCCGCCGGTCAACCTGACCGAGCTGTTCAACGGATTCCGTCCGCTGTTCCAGCAGCTCTCGGCCTCCGACGTGAACAAGCTGACCGAGCAGATCATCGCGATCTTCGACGGTCAGGGCGGTTCGATCACCCGTCTGGTCAGCGACACCGCCGATCTGACGAACGCGATCGCCGACAAGGACAAGGTCATCGGTGAGCTGATCACGAACCTCACCAAGGTCCTCGACACCGTCAACCGCAACGACGAACAGTTCACCAGCCTGCTCGACAACACCGAGAAGCTCGTGACAGGCCTTGCGGCGCAACGCGGTTCGGTGGGTTCGGCGATCACGTCGGTCTCCAACCTGACCTCGGTCACGGCGAACATCCTCGGAGCGACACGGCCGTCCATCCAGGGCGACATCGCCGGCCTGAAGTCGCTCGCCGACCAGATCAACGCGCGCGACGAGGACATCGAGGAGACGCTGACCAATCTGCCGATCAAGCTCCAGAAGATCGGCCGCGCAGCGACATTCGGTTCCTGGTTCCAGTTCTACCTGTGCGGTATCGACGTGGTGGCGGGCAACGGCAAGTCGCCGGTGCTGACGCAACCGCTGGTCCCGCTGCCCGACATCAACCATGTGCTCTACACCAGTGCGGCGACGCGCTGCTGGGCCGACGACCGGCCAGGGGGGTGACCACGATGGCAGACAACAACGATCCGAACCCGCGTGACCCGAATGTGAACGACGACGAACGCGACGCGGCTGACGCCCCGGTGCAGCATCCGCACCGGCGCTTCGGCGGCCGGCGCAGCCCGGTCAGCATCGGCGCCATCGGCATCCTCATCCTGATGATGCTCGGACTCAGCTCGTTCTATCTCGCCGAACTGCCGCTGCTCGGCGCGGGTGCGCGCTACACGGCGAAGTTCACCGAGGCCGCCGGCCTCAAGCCGGGCAACGAGGTCCGCGTCGCGGGCGTGAAGGTGGGCGAGGTCGACGACGTCACCCTGGACGGTGACCGCGTCAACGTGACCTTCCGGGTGGAGAACACCTGGATCGGTGACCAGACCCAGGCGACGATCCAGATCAAGACGATCCTCGGTCAGAAGTTCCTGTCGCTGAATCCGCGTGGCAGCGAGCCCGCCGATCCCGACGTCCCGCTGACCGACACGGTCGCCCCGTACGACGTCATCGAGGCGTTCTCCGGTGCGGCCGAGCAGATCGGCGAACTCGACAACGACCAGCTGGCCGAGTCGATGCGCGTGCTGTCGGACACCTTCTCGGGGACCGCGGGTACCACGGGACCGGCGCTCGACGGCATCGCCCGTCTGTCGCAGACGATCTCGAGCCGCGACCAAGAGGTGCAGCGACTGCTCGCCGCGACGAAGGACACCTCGAAGATCCTCGCCGACCGCAACGAGGAGTTCGTGCGCCTCATCGGCGGCGCCGGTCAGTTGCTCGACGAGCTGAACAACCGCCAGCGCAACATCTCGGCGTTGCTGGCCAGCACCACGAGCCTTGGTGATTCGCTCACCGGCATCGTGCGCGACAACGAGGAACAGATCGGACCGGCACTCGACGCGCTGAAGGGCGTGAACGAGCTGCTGCAGCGGCAGAACCAGAACATCCGCGACTCGATCAAGTACATGGCGCCCTTCTACCGCCTGTACGCGAACGTGCTCGGCAACGGTCGATGGTTCGAGTCGTCGGTCGTGAACCTCCTGCCGCCGGCACTGCCGCAGCAGAACACGACGCGGCCGCCGAACAAGCAGGCCATGGAGAACCAGGCCGGAACGGGGGTCGGCTGATGACCGCACCAGACCTGACCCAGAACTCGGGTCCCGGTCGCTGGTTCACGCCGCGGCACATCGTGGTGCTCGTGATCGGGCTGATCCTCGCGCTCATCGTCGCGGGTGCGCTGTGGTGGGTGTTCACCTCGGTCGGCACCACCAAGATCACCGCGACCTTCAAGCGGTCGGTCGGCATCTACGAGGGCTCCGATGTCCGGGTGCTCGGGGTGGCGGTCGGCAAGGTCGACTCGGTCACGCCGGAGGGCGACACCGTCAAGGTGACGATGACCGTCGACCGCGGTGTCGAGCTGCCCGCGGATGTCCGTGCGGTGCAGATCATCCCGTCGGTCGTCGCGGATCGTTACATCCAGCTGACCCCGGCCTACACGGGCGGGGAGAAGGCGCCTCGCGACCTCACCCTCTCCGTCGACCAGACGATGGTCCCGGTGGAGGTCGACCAGATCTACGCGAGTGTCAAGGAGCTGTCCGACGCTCTCGGACCCGATGGCGCCAACAAGACCGACGGCACCGGCCGGCAGGGTGCGGTGAGTGAACTCGTCACCACCGGCGCGGAGAACCTCGAGGGCAACGGCGAGAAGCTCGGCGCGGCCATCGAGGGATTGTCGAAAGCGTCGACGACGCTCAGCGACTCGCGCGGCAACCTCTTCGACACCGTCAAGAACCTGAACGTCTTCGTCGGCGCGCTGCGCGAGAACGACGCCCAGGTGCGGCAGTTCAACACGCAGATGGCCTCGTTCAACCAGTTCCTCGCCGGTGAGCGCGAGCAGCTCGCCGCGGCGCTGAACAAGCTGTCGATCGCTCTCGGCGACGTGGCGACGTTCCTCGCCGACAACCGTGAGCAGATCGGGGAGACGGTGAAGGACCTGCAGCCGACGACCCAGGCCCTGCTCGATCAGAAGAACAACCTCAAAGAGGTCCTGACCGTGTTGCCGATCACGGTGAACAACCTGATCAACGCCTACGACGCCGAGTCGGGCACGCTGTCGATGCGCCTGACGATCCCGGACCTGCAGGATCTGATCGGTGCCCAGTGTCGCCTGCTCGACCTCGGCAAGCTGCTGCCGGGCAACCCGGCCGCCGATCAGTTCAGCGACACCCTGCGGCCGCTGATCAGCCAGTGCGAGGAGATCGGTGAGCAGATCCAGGAAGGCGTCCTCGAGCCGCTGCTGCCCGTGCTGCCCTTCGGCATCATGAGCAACAACAAACTGCAGCGTGCGCCGGTGCCGGGCACCGTCCCGGGCAACCCCGATCCGGAGATCGGCAACCCGCCGTCGGAGCGGGCCCCGGCCTCCTCGTCGACCACCCCGCGACCCCGGGGAGGCAACTGATGAACCGCACGTCGATGCGTACGGCGATGGCCGGCGCGGCGCTGTCGCTGACCCTGCTGGTGACCGGCTGTATGTCCAACGGCATCCAGTCGATCCCGCTGCCCGGCGGCGTGAACACAGGCGACAACGCGCGCACGTACAAGATCCAGTTCGACGACGTGCTCGACCTCGTGCCGCAGTCGATGGTCAAACGCGACGGGATCCCGGTCGGGCGCGTGACCAAGGTCGAGGTGCCCAACGATCAGTGGTTCGCCCAGGTCACCGTCGAGGTGCAGAACAACGTCGACCTGTCCGATGAGGCCGAGGCGAGCGTGCAGCAGACCTCGCTGCTCGGTGAGAAGTTCGTGTCGCTCACCGAGCCCGACGGCAGTGCCGACGCGCCGCGCCAGAACCCGGACCAGCCGATCCCGGTGTCGCGGACACGGACCGCCACCGACATCGAACAGGTCCTCGGGGCGCTCGCGCTGCTGCTCAACGGCGGTGGCCTCAACCAGCTGCAGCCGATCGTCACCGAGCTCAACAAGGCACTCGACGGCCGGACAGACAAGGTGCGCGACCTGATCGGCGAGACCGAGGACCTGATCGCCGGCCTCAACCGTCAGCGCGACGACATCATCACCGCGATCGACGGCCTGGCCGAGCTGTCCACCCGGACCGCCGCGCAGACCGCGCAGATCGACCGCATCCTCAAGCAGCTGCCCGCGGGCGTCGAGGTGCTCGAGGAGCAGCGTCCGCAGTTCGTCGAACTGCTGACCAAGCTCGACGAGCTCGGCCAGGTCGGTACCGACGTGCTGGGCAAGTCGCGCAAGGCGCTGATCAACGACCTGAAGGCGTTGCGGCCGGTGCTGACGCAGCTCGCCGCGGCGGCTCCGGATCTGATCACCGCCGCGCCGCTGATGCTCACGCATCCGTTCCCGGACTGGTTGCTGCCGGGTGTGCGCGGTGACTCGACCAACCTGTTCATGACGCTGGACCTCCGCGTGCTCAATCAGCTCGAGGCGCTCGGTGTCGGCCAGGGGACCCCGAGGTACGTCCCGCCCGCTCGGGTGAACGTGCCGGTCGACCGGCGCAACCCGTACTACCGCGGCAACGGCCCGCGCTACGGCTGGCCGACGATCACGCTGCTCCCGCCGGCCCCGAACTCACGTCCGGGACCGAACACCCCGCCGTCGGGTGGCACCTACCCCGCGTCGTTCTCACGCCCGGCCGATGCGGCCGGACAGATGCCGACCCCGGCGGTGCCCGGTCAGGGCATCCTCGACGGTCCGCTGGCCGCCATGGGGCTCGCTCCGGCGGCGTCCGCCGGGAACCCGGCATCCGACCCGTCAGGAGGTGGACGATGATCGGCAAGCTCGTCAAGATCCAGCTGATCGTGTTCGTCGTCGTCGGCCTGGTGGCGCTGGTCTACGTGGGCGCGAAGTACGCCCGTCTGGACAAACTGGCCGGTGTCGGCATGTACACCGTCACCGCCAAGCTGCCCGACTCCGGCGGCATCTTCACCAACGCCGAGGTCACCTATCAGGGTGTGCCCGTGGGTCGCGTCGGCAAGCTGACGCTGACGCCCGACGGTGTGGACGTCGCTCTCGACATCGACTCGGGCGGGCCGGAGATCCCGGCGTCGGCGACCGCGGTCGTCGCGAACCGGTCGGCGATCGGTGAGCAGTTCGTCGATCTGCAGCCGACGTCGTCGGAGGGGCCGTACCTGAAGGGCGGCGACACGATCACCAAGTACGCGCTGCCCGAGCCGCTCGAGGACGTGGTGGCCTCGGCGATCGACTTCACCGATTCGATCCCGGTCGACGACCTGAACACGGTCATCACCGAACTCGGCAACGCGTTCAACGGCCAGGGCGAGAACCTGACCCGCCTCGTCGACTCGCTCGGCAAGCTCTCGCGGGCCGGCGTCGACAACCTGAGCGAGACGGTCGCGCTCATTCAGAACTCGAACGTCGTGCTCGACACGCAGGCCGACCAGTCCGACGCGATCCTGACCTGGTCGCGCAACCTGAACCTGGTGACCGCGACCCTCGCCTCGGCCGATCCCGACCTGCGGCGACTGCTCACCACGGGCACGTTGTCGGCGACGCAGATCTCGGAGCTGATCCAGAAGAACGGCAACGACCTGTCGAAGGTCGTGAAGGATCTCGCCGAGGTGGCCCGCACGATCGAGCCGGCGACCTACACGACGTCGACGACGTTCGCGATGCTCTCCGCGCTGTCGGCGGGCAGCCACGCACCCGCGCCGGGCGACGGCCAGATCCACTTCGGTGTCGTCCTGGAGACCAACAACCCCGCGGCCTGTACCCGTGGCTACGAGGGCACCGACGCGGTCCTCGCCGAGGCTCGGCGCAACAACCCGGACTTCGATCCCCGCTACGACGACTTCGCCTTCAACACCGAAGCGAAGTGCACTGTGCCGCTGGGTAATCCGACCGGCGTCCGAAGTGCTGAGCGGGCCCAGTACGCCAATCCGGCGTACCCGCAGCCGTGGGACAACACCCCCAAGAAGGATCCCGACAAGCTCAACCTCAACCCGCTCGCCCAGCAGCTCGCAGCGCTGCTCGGCGTCCGGCCGCGCTAGACCCGACCACCCGACGAGCGTCGCCGCCCCTGATCGGACCTCCCACGGTCCGAACCTCGGCCTTGGCTTGCGCTCAGGAGCGATATATACAGTGTGTTCCCGATGACTGGCACCGCAGAACCGACAGAGAACAAGCCCGGCGGCCCCCGTCCCGCCCTGCGGCGGGCGGCGAAGTCCGCACCGTTCGTCCTGGCTGCCGTGGCGGTCGTGGTCGGCGTGGTGCTCGTCGCCGTGTTCGGTGTGCGGGCCTACAACGTCTACTTCGACGAGTACCCGGCGCAGGAGACGCGCGACGCCGCCACCCAGGCCGCCGAGCAGGCCGTCCTCAACATCACGACGATCGACCCGGCCGACATCGACGGCTTCCGCAAGCGTGCGGAGGCGTCCCTGACCGGGAAGGCCAAGGACGAGGTGCTCGGCAGTGAGAAAGACGGTGAGGGCGGCAACGTGCTCGACATGCTCGGGACCGCCGGACCGAACACCGCCAAGCTGAACGCGCGGCTCTTGCGCAGCGCACCGAGCGAGGTCGACGCCGACGAGCAGAAGGCCAAGGTGCTCGTCTACGTCGTGACGACGCTCGAACGCCCCGGCCAGCCCGGGATCGACGAGACACGCGGCTTCGACGTCAGCATGACCAAGGACGGCGACACCTGGAAGGCCGAGAACATCCTCGGTCTGGAGGGCATCGCCTACGCCGACGGCGGTGGCGCACCTGCCCCCGCGGCCCCGGCCCCGGCTCCGGAAGGGGGCAACTGATGGCACCGGATCGCGGTAAGAAGAAGCCCACCCCGAAGCGCCGCCCGACCCCGAAGGTCGCCGGCCGCACCTCCCCGCCCTCTGAGGTGCGAGAAGCGAAGGCGACGAGCATCGAAGGGCCTGGTGACGACACCACGAAGGCCGACACCCCACTGCCCCCTGAGGTGCGAGGAGCGAAAGCGGAAGCCCCCCTGCTCCCTGAGGTGCGAGGAGCGAGAGCGACGAGCCACGAAGGGCCTGGTGACGCCACCACCCAAGCCGACCCCACCGAGGCCGACACCGCCGACACCATCGACCTCGCGAAGCCCGCGACACCCGAGCCCACCAAACCCAAGACCAAACCGGTCGCGCGGGTCTCGACCCTGCGCCGCGGAGACACCCCGGCGCCGGCCGGGTCGCCCGACAAGCCGAACCGGCCGATGGGCCGGCGTCCCGGCAAGCGGGACCGGCGGGGGAGGGGTGCCTCCCGCAATCCCCTCGGCATCCGTACCGGAGTGCTGGCGGGCATCGCGGCCGTGTTGTTCGTCATCGGTGCCATCCTCGCGTTCCATCCGGGCGCCGAGATCGGACCGAACAAGGCGTTCGTGGACCAGGAGTCGACATCGCAGCTCACCTCGCAGGCCCAGGAGCGGATCTGCGCGGTGTTCGGGTATGACCACACCGAACTCGACGAGTGGCAGCGGCGGGCGCAGGACGCGCTGACCGGGCAGGCCCGCACGGAGTTCGACGAGACGCTGAAGGCGCAGCGCGAGCTGATCACGCAGACCAAGACGGGTGCGGAGTGCCGCGTCGACGCGATCGGCGTCCGGGACCTCTCCGGCGCCGACGACGGCGCGACCGCGACCGTCATCGCGAACCTGGTGGTGAGCGAGACGCAGAACAGCATGGCCACCAACAGCGGTGCACCGCGCGCCCAGTTCGCGATGGTGCGTGAGGGCGACCAGTGGCGGATCCGGGCGGTCGAGCCCTTCTGATCGAGGTGCGTCGCTCCCTCATCACCAGGTCGGACGCCGAGTTCGACACCGACTTCGCGAAATTCGCGCGTAGCGCTTGACGTGGAGGCGATGTCGGGCCAGGCTGTGACCAGCGATCGACGTGCAGGCAGCCACCCGCGCGAAATCGCTTTCCAGACGGCTTGACAAAGTGCGTCTATTTTCTGCTACAGTTGGACGTTGCGCTGGCTGCCTCCTGTCCATCTATCGATCCTTCTTCGGCCACTCTCTAGACGTGTGTGCTGCGGTGATCGCCGATTCCAGGGTGTCACCAGCGAACGGCCCATCAAGCCACGTACTGCACATCTAGGTTGTGAATAACGTCGTGTTGGAAGGACGCATCTTGGCAGTCAACCGCCAGTCCACCTCAACAATCCCCGGCGCGCCGCATCGCGCGTCGTTTGCAAAGATCAGCGAGCCGCTGGAGGTCCCGGGCCTCCTCGACCTCCAACTCGATTCGTTCGAATGGCTCGTCGGTTCGCCGGAGTGGCGCGCGAAGGCGATCGCCCGCGGCGACGAGAACCCGACCGGTGGCCTCGAGGACATCCTCCACGAGCTGTCCCCGATCGAGGACTTCTCCGGTTCGATGTCCCTGTCGTTCTCCGAGCCGCACTTCGACGAGGTCAAGGCCTCCGTCGAGGAGTGCAAGGACAAGGACATGACCTACGCGGCGCCGCTGTTCGTCACCGCGGAGTTCATCAACAACAACACCGGCGAGATCAAGTCGCAGACCGTCTTCATGGGCGACTTCCCGATCATGACCGAAAAGGGCAGCTTCATCATCAACGGCACCGAGCGTGTCGTGGTGAGCCAGCTGGTGCGCAGCCCCGGCGTGTACTTCGACGCCTCGATCGACAAGACCACCGAGAAGACCCTGCACACCGTCAAGGTGATCCCGGGTCGCGGTGCGTGGCTCGAGTTCGACGTCGACAAGCGCGACACCGTGGGTGTGCGTATCGACCGCAAGCGCCGTCAGCCGGTCACCGTGCTGCTCAAGGCGCTGGGCTTCACCGCCGAGGAGATCACCGAGCGGTTCGGGTTCTCCGAGATCATGATGTCGACGCTGGAGAAGGACAACACCGGCAACCAGGACGAGGCGCTGCTCGAGGTCTACCGCAAGCTGCGCCCGGGTGAGCCGCCGACCAAGGAGTCCGCGGAGAACCTCCTGGAGAACCTGTTCTTCAAGGACAAGCGTTACGACCTCGCCCGCGTGGGCCGCTACAAGGTCAACAAGAAGCTGGGTCTGACGGGCAACCCGATGGTGGGCGAGTCGACGCTGACCCGCGAGGACATCATCGCGACCGTCGAGTACCTGGTGCGTCTGCACGAGGCCGACCCGCACACCACCACCTACATGACCGTCCCCGGTGGCGTCGAGGTGCCCGTCGAGGTCGACGACATCGACCACTTCGGCAACCGTCGCCTGCGTACCGTCGGCGAGCTGATCCAGAACCAGATCCGCGTGGGCCTCTCGCGTATGGAGCGTGTCGTGCGTGAGCGCATGACCACTCAGGACGTCGAGGCGATCACCCCGCAGACCCTGATCAACATCCGTCCCGTCGTGGCGGCGATCAAGGAGTTCTTCGGAACCAGCCAGCTGTCGCAGTTCATGGACCAGAACAACCCGCTGTCGGGTCTGACCCACAAGCGTCGTCTGTCGGCGCTGGGCCCGGGTGGTCTGAGCCGTGAGCGTGCCGGCCTCGAGGTGCGCGACGTGCACCCGTCGCACTACGGCCGCATGTGCCCGATCGAGACCCCTGAGGGTCCGAACATCGGTCTGATCGGTTCGCTCTCGGTGTACGCGCGGGTCAACCCGTTCGGATTCATCGAGACCCCGTACCGCAAGGTCGTCGACGGCGTCGTCTCCGATGACATCGAGTACATGACCGCCGACGAGGAGGACCGCTTCCTCATCGGTCAGGCGAACACCAACTTCGACGCCAGCGGCCGCATCACCGACGAGCGTGTCCTGGTGCGCAAGAAGGGCTCCGAGGTGGAGTTCGTCGGCGCGACCGATGTCGAGTACCTCGACGTCTCGCCGCGTCAGATGGTGTCCGTCGCGACCGCGATGATCCCGTTCCTCGAGCACGACGACGCCAACCGCGCCCTGATGGGTGCGAACATGCAGCGTCAGGCCGTGCCGCTGGTGCGCAACGAGTCGCCGCTGGTCGGTACCGGCATGGAGCTGCGTGCCGCCGTCGACGCCGGTGACGTCATCGTGTCGTCGAAGACCGGTGTGGTGGAAGAGGTCTCGGCCGACTACATCACCGTCATGTCCGACGACGGCACCCGCGACACCTACCGGATGCGCAAGTTCGCGCGCTCCAACCACGGCACCTGCGCCAACCAGCGTCCGATCGTGGACGAGGGTCAGCGCGTGGAGTCCGGCCAGGTCCTCGCCGACGGCCCCTGCACCGAGAACGGTGAGATGGCGCTCGGCAAGAACCTGCTCGTGGCGATCATGCCGTGGGAGGGCCACAACTACGAGGACGCGATCATCCTGAGCCAGCGGCTCGTGGAGGAGGACGTGCTCACCTCGATCCACATCGAGGAGCACGAGATCGACGCCCGCGACACCAAGCTCGGTGCCGAGGAGATCACCCGGGACATCCCGAACGTCTCCGACGAGGTCCTCGCCGATCTCGACGAGCGCGGCATCGTGCGCATCGGTGCCGAGGTCCGCGACGGCGACATCCTGGTCGGCAAGGTCACCCCGAAGGGTGAGACCGAGCTGACCCCGGAAGAGCGTCTGCTGCGTGCCATCTTCGGTGAGAAGGCCCGCGAGGTCCGCGACACGTCGCTGAAGGTGCCGCACGGCGAGACCGGCAAGGTCATCGGCGTGCGCGTGTTCAGCCGCGAGGACGACGACGACCTGGCTCCCGGCGTCAACGAGCTGGTCCGCGTGTACGTGGCCCAGAAGCGCAAGATCCAGGACGGCGACAAGCTCGCCGGTCGTCACGGCAACAAGGGCGTCATCGGCAAGATCCTCCCGCAGGAGGACATGCCGTTCCTGCCCGACGGCACCCCCGTCGACATCATCCTCAACACCCACGGTGTGCCGCGTCGTATGAACATCGGCCAGATCCTGGAGACCCACCTCGGGTGGGTGGCCAAGGCCGGCTGGAACATCAACGTCGCCGAGGGTGTGCCGGAGTGGGCGTCGCGTCTGCCCGAGGACATGTACTCGGCCGAGCCCGACACCAACACCGCCACCCCGGTGTTCGACGGCGCCCGCGAGGAGGAGCTGACCGGACTGCTGTCCTCGACGCTGCCGAACCGCGACGGCGAGGTCATGGTCAACGGCGACGGCAAGGCGACGCTGTTCGACGGTCGTTCCGGCGAGCCGTTCCCGTACCCGGTGTCGGTCGGCTACATGTACATCATCAAGCTGCACCACCTGGTCGACGACAAGATCCACGCCCGTTCGACCGGTCCGTACTCGATGATCACCCAGCAGCCGCTGGGCGGTAAGGCGCAGTTCGGTGGTCAGCGCTTCGGTGAGATGGAGTGTTGGGCCATGCAGGCCTACGGCGCCGCGTACACGCTGCAGGAACTGCTGACCATCAAGTCGGACGACGTGGTGGGCCGCGTCAAGGTCTACGAGGCGATCGTCAAGGGCGAGAACATCCCGGAGCCGGGTATCCCCGAGTCGTTCAAGGTGCTGCTGAAGGAGCTTCAGTCGCTGTGCCTGAACGTCGAGGTGCTCAGCTCCGACGGTGCCGCCATCGAGATGCACGACACCGACGACGAGGACCTGGAGCGCGCCGCTGCCAACCTCGGCATCAACCTGTCGCGCAACGAGTCGGCCACCGTCGACGATCTCGCCAACTGATCTGACCCTCACCCGGCCGGGTTTCGCCCCGGCCACTGACAACAGAGCTCTGGAAAGGTAACAAGTGCTCGACGTCAACTTTTTCGACGAACTGAAGATCGGCCTGGCCACGGCCGACGACATCCACAACTGGTCATACGGTGAGGTCAAGAAGCCGGAGACGATCAACTACCGCACGCTCAAGCCGGAGAAGGACGGCCTGTTCTGCGAGAAGATCTTCGGCCCGACCCGCGACTGGGAGTGCTACTGCGGCAAGTACAAGCGCGTCCGCTTCAAGGGCATCATCTGTGAGCGCTGCGGCGTCGAGGTGACCAAGGCCAAGGTGCGCCGTGAGCGCATGGGCCACATCGAGCTGGCCGCCCCGGTCACGCACATCTGGTACTTCAAGGGTGTGCCGAGCCGGCTGGGCTACCTGCTCGACCTGGCGCCGAAGGATCTCGAGAAGATCATCTACTTCGCCGCCTACGTGATCACCGCGGTCGACGACGAGCTCCGGCACAACGAGCTCTCGACGCTCGAGGCCGAGATGGAGGTCGAGAAGAAGGCCGTCGCCGATCAGCGCGACGTCGACCTCAACGAGCGTCAGCAGAAGCTCGAGCAGGATCTCGCCGAGCTGGAGGCCGAGGGCGCCAAGGCCGACGTGCGCCGCAAGGTGCGCGACGGCGCCGACCGCGAGATGCGTCGTATGCGCGACGCCGCGCAGCGTGAGCTCGACGGTCTCGAGGAGATCTGGGACAAGTTCGTCAAGCTCGCCCCGGGCGACCTCATCATCGACGAGAAGCTCTACCGTCAGCTCGAAGAGCGCTACGGCGAGTACTTCCAGGGTTCGATGGGCGCCGAGGCGATCAAGAAGCTCCTGGAGACCTTCGACATCGACGCCGAGGCCGAGTCGCTGCGCGAGACCATCCGCAGCGGCAAGGGTCAGAAGAAGCTGCGTGCGCTCAAGCGACTCAAGGTCGTCGCGGCGTTCCAGCAGTCGGGCAACTCGCCGCTGGGCATGGTTCTCGACGCCGTGCCGGTGATCCCGCCGGAGCTGCGTCCGATGGTTCAGCTCGACGGTGGCCGCTTCGCGACCTCCGACCTGAACGACCTGTACCGCCGCGTCATCAACCGCAACAACCGCCTCAAGCGACTGATCGATCTGGGTGCGCCCGAGATCATCGTCAACAACGAGAAGCGGATGCTGCAGGAGTCGGTCGACGCCCTGTTCGACAACGGTCGTCGTGGCCGTCCGGTCACCGGGCCGGGCAACCGCCCGCTGAAGTCGTTGAGCGATCTGCTCAAGGGCAAGCAGGGTCGTTTCCGTCAGAACCTGCTCGGCAAGCGCGTCGACTACTCGGGCCGTTCGGTCATCGTCGTCGGCCCGCAGCTCAAGCTGCACCAGTGCGGTCTGCCGAAGCTGATGGCTCTCGAGCTGTTCAAGCCGTTCGTGATGAAGCGTCTGGTCGACCTGAACCAGGCGCAGAACATCAAGTCGGCCAAGCGCATGGTCGAGCGTCAGCGCCCCGCGGTGTGGGACGTCCTCGAAGAGGTCATCGCCGAGCATCCGGTGCTGCTGAACCGTGCACCGACGCTGCACCGCCTCGGCATCCAGGCCTTCGAGCCGCAGCTGGTGGAGGGCAAGGCCATTCAGCTCCACCCGCTGGTGTGTGAGGCCTTCAACGCCGACTTCGACGGTGACCAGATGGCCGTGCACCTCCCGCTGTCGGCGGAGGCGCAGGCCGAGGCGCGCATCCTGATGCTGTCGTCGAACAACATCCTGTCGCCGGCGTCGGGCCGTCCGCTCGCCATGCCGCGTCTGGACATGGTGACCGGTCTGTACTACCTGACCACCCTCAAGGAGGGTGCGGCGGGCGAGTACACCCCGGCGAACGGCGACGACGTCGAGCGTGGTGTCTACTCGACCCCGGCCGAGGCCATCATGGCCGTCGACCGCGGTGTGCTGACCGTGCAGTCGCGCATCAAGGTGCGTCTGACCGACCAGCGTCCGCCGGCCGACATCGAGGCCGAGCAGTTCCCCGACGGCTGGAAGTACGGCTCGCCGTGGGACATCGAGACCACGCTGGGCCGGGTGCTGTTCAACGAGCTGCTGCCGATCGAGTACCCGTTCGTCAACGAGCAGATGCCGAAGAAGCGTCAGGCCGTGATCATCAACGATCTCGCCGAGCGCTACCCGATGATCGTGGTCGCCCAGACCGTCGACAAGCTGAAGGACGTCGGCTTCTACTGGGCCACCCGTTCGGGCGTCACGGTCTCGATGGCCGACGTGCTGGTGCCGCCGCAGAAGGCGGAGATCCTCGACAAGTACGAGGAGCGGGCCGACGGTCTGGAGCGCAAGTTCCAGCGCGGTGCCCTCACCCCGGACGAGCGTCGTGACTCCCTCGTCGAGATCTGGAAGCAGGCGACCGAAGAGGTCGGCGCGGCCATGGAGGCGCACTACCCGGACGACAACCCGATCCCGATGATCGTGAAGTCGGGTGCGGCGGGCAACATGACCCAGATCCGCTCGCTGGCGGGCATGAAGGGTCTGGTGACCAACCCGAAGGGTGAGTTCATCCCGCGTCCGATCAAGTCCTCGTTCCGCGAGGGCCTGACCGTGGCCGAGTACTTCATCAACACGCACGGTGCCCGAAAGGGTCTGGCCGACACCGCGCTTCGTACCGCCGACTCGGGTTACCTGACCCGTCGTCTGGTGGACGTGTCGCAGGACGTCATCGTGCGCGAGACCGACTGTGGCACCGAGCGTGGCATCACCACGACCATCGCCGAGAAGCAGGCCGACGGCACGCTCATCCGTGACGCGCACGTCGAGACCTCGACCTACGCCCGCACGCTGGCGCAGGACGCGGTCGACGCCGACGGCAACGTCATCGTCGAGCGCGGTCACGACCTGGGCGACCCGGCCATCGAGGCCCTGCTCGCCGCCGGCATCACGCAGGTGAAGGTCCGTTCGGTCCTGACCTGTGGGACCGGCACCGGTGTGTGTGCGATGTGCTACGGCCGTTCGATGGCCACCGGCAAGCTCGTCGACATCGGCGAGGCCGTCGGTATCATCGCGGCCCAGTCGATCGGTGAGCCCGGTACCCAGCTGACGATGCGTACGTTCCACCAGGGTGGCGTCGGTGACGACATCACCGGTGGTCTGCCGCGTGTCCAGGAGCTCTTCGAGGCCCGCGTCCCCAAGGGCGTGGCGCCGATCGCGGAGGTCTCCGGCCGGGTGCGCCTCGAGGACGACGACCGCTTCTACAAGATCACCCTCATCCCGGACGATGGTTCGGAAGAGGTTGTCATCGACAAGATCTCGAAGCGTCAGCGTCTGCGCGTGTTCAAGCACGACGACGGTTCCGAGCGGCTCCTCGCCGACGGTGACCACGTCGAGGTCGGCCAGCAGCTCATGGAGGGCTCGGCCAACCCGCACGAGGTGCTCCGCGTCATGGGTCCCCGTCAGGTGCAGATCCACCTGGTCAACGAGGTCCAGGAGGTCTACCGCAGCCAGGGTGTGTCGATCCACGACAAGCACATCGAGACCATCGTGCGTCAGATGCTGCGTCGCGTGACGATCATCGATCACGGTTCGACCGAGTTCCTGCCCGGTTCGCTCGTCGAGCGCGCCGAGTTCGAGGCGGCCAACCGTCAGGTCGTGACCGAGGGTGGCGAGCCCGCAGCCGGACGTCCGGTGCTGATGGGTATCACCAAGGCCTCGCTGGCGACCGAGTCGTGGCTGTCGGCGGCGTCGTTCCAGGAGACCACGCGTGTCCTGACCGACGCGGCGATCAACAGCCGCAGCGACAAGCTGATCGGTCTGAAGGAGAACGTGATCATCGGTAAGTTGATCCCGGCCGGTACCGGTATCAACCGCTACCGCAACATCCAGGTTCAGCCGACCGAGGAAGCTCGTGCCGCGGCGTACGCGGTGCCGTCCTACGACGACACCTACTACAGCCCGGACGGCACCTTCGGTGCTCCGGCCGGCGCTGCGGTGCCGCTGGACGACTACGGGTTCTCCAACGACTACCGGTAGGCGCTAGGACAAGACGACGCGGCCCCCGCACTCATCGCGAGTGCGGGGGCCGCGTCGTTTCTAGGGAACGGGAAGAGTTGTGACGGTGCGGGTTTCGAGGAGCAGGTCGTAGTAACGGCCGCCGGGGTAGTAGGTCGGGGTCGCGGTGTCGGCCACCATGTCCGACGACCAGCCGGTGGCCAGCGTGCGGATGACCCGCCCGTTGCGGGGACGCGGCACGGCGAGCTCGGACAGTTCGCCGATCAGGTCGGTCGACTCGCCTTCGGCGTCGATGTGGATTCCGGTCACCAGGCGCGAGCCGAGAAACTCCTGCCGCGTTGTCTCCTGGAGGACGGACACGCCTTGCCCGAAGTTGTTGGATACCGACGGCTGCGACGCGATGACCCGGATCGGTAGCTCGGCGGCGGCGAGAGATGCTGCGGCGGTGGCGAAGTTGACCCCGAAGAACGAGTTGACGGGATCGAACAGCATGAGGCCGGCGAGGCGCCGGTAGGCGACGGGGTCGGCGCGGCGGAGTGCGTCGGCCGCCACGACGACGAACTCGCCGCCGGCCGAGTGTCCGGAGAAGATCATTCGGTACGGCATCGTCACGTCGGGGCGGTGGGCGGAATCGCGGGCCTCGCGAAGGCTTGTCGCGAGCGGACTGCCGCTGTCCCGGCCGGAACCGAAGACCCCGCCGATGGTCCGCGCGAACGCGGCGTTGTCGGCGATGTTGTAGGCGACGGCGCATCCGCCGAGGTTGACCGAGTCCAGCGTCGGGCTCACGACGAGGAACCCGGCTTTCGCATACGCGCGGGCCACGGCGTCGAGGTTGGCCGCCGTGCGGGAGAAGCCGTGCTGCAACCACACGATCGCCGAGGGTTCACCGGGCGGGAAGTACCACCGGACCGCGACCCGGACGGGCTTGCCCGCACATTCGGTGGCGATGTCGGACGACGACACGGCCGCCGGCGCTGCTGTCACTGCCGACGGTGTCACACCGACGAACACCACGATCGCGGCAACAACCGCGATGCACCAGCGGAACAATCCTCCCGACATCCGGCAAGTCTAGGACCGGCCGGACGCCACGGTGCGCGGTTTCAGGGAGCGCGACCCCCTCCGGCCTCCGCTCCCTGTGGTGCAGAGGAGCGAAAGCGACCCCCCCACCCCTCCCCAATCCGAAGAACCGCATAACCCATGCTCCCTGAGGTGCGAGGAGCGCAAGCCGCCGGGCCGAGCAAGCGACGAAGGAG
>ERZ501011.47-NODE-47-length-39182-cov-10.853656_pt1 | contig 39182 bp, 36 predicted proteins | sample MGYA00248833_ERZ501011 | MGnify/ENA primary metagenome ERZ501011 (study PRJEB25958, sample SAMN03398530) | human skin metagenome | study: EMG produced TPA metagenomics assembly of the Human Skin Microbiome Metagenome (human skin metagenome) data set. | reverse complement strand
CGGCCCCGTCGTCGTTCCTGCCCAACCGCGGTTATCGCGCGCCGGGTACGGCCGGTGGGCGCGGCTTCGCACCTACCGAGCACCTGGCGCCCGAGGCGGTCGCCGCGTTCGTCGACGGTGAGCTCGGGATGTCGGCACATGCGCGCGCCGCGCACCATCTGGCGCTGTGCCCCGAATGCGTCGCCGCTGTGGAGGCGCAGTCGCTGGCCCGCACCCGGCTCCGCGAGTCGGGCCGCGTCTCGATCCCGGACTCCCTTCTGGGGCAGCTCTCCCAGATCCCCACACGTGAGATCGACCTGGCCCCGGGCCGGTCGCGCTCCGACGGATTCGGTTCCGGTGCGGCGTCGCCCGATGCCCCGACCGACGGCATCCCCGCCGCCCGCGACGCGATGCGTCCGTCTGCGGCCCCGTTGGACCGCCAGTCCGGCCGTGGCCGCGCCTTCCGCCGCCGGGGCCGGTGACCGTGGCCCCCGACGCCGATTCCCCCGATGCCGGTGACGCACAGTTCGCGCGTCGCGCCGAACCGCCCGAGTCGCAACGTCTGACGCCGTCGCGGACCCGACACTCGCCCGTGTCGCCGTCCACCGCGCAGGTGTTCGGCCGCCCGTTGGGTGTGCGCGGCTCGTTCGCCACCTCGGATGGCGACAAGCGGCCGCCCGAGCCACAGATCGCACCCCCGGACCCGGTGCTCGCCGAGGCCTTCGGCCGGCCGGCCGGATCGAGCGACACCCTGCAGCGGGATCCGCTCGCGACCTACGGCCACACCGAGCAGCCGCAGGCGCCGGACGACCCGTGGCGCGACCCGGAGAGCCCGGCGCGGCTGGACGCACCCGCGCTGGCGTCCGCATCGTCGGACATCCCGACCGAGACCGGCCCCAAGCTCGGTGTCCGCGACATCCTGCTCGGCAATCGCCTGAGCTGGGTCGCCCTGGCCACGCTCGCGGTGATCGCGTTGCTGATCGGGCTCGTCGGCGGGCTGATGGGCCGGTACACCGCCGAGGTGGCCGCGCCGCTCACCAGTGACACGGTCGAGTTGTCCACCGAGGACACCGGCGGCGACGCCGGACCGCGGTCGTCCGTGGCCGAGGTGGCCCGGGCGGTGGAGAAGTCGGTCGTCGCCATCGACGTCCGCGCGGCGGGCGCCTACGCCACCGGGTCGGGATTCGTCATCGACAAAGAGGGTTACATCCTCACCAACAACCACGTCATCTCGATGGCCGCGAACGACAAGAGCGCCAAACTGGAGGTCGTGTTCTTCGACCGTCAGCGGGTCCCGGCGCGCATCGTCGGTCGCGATCCCAAGACCGATCTCGCCGTGTTGAAGGTCGACAATGTCGAGAACCCGACGGTCTCGGTGCTCGGTAGCTCGGGCGACCTGCAGATCGGCGAAGAGGTGGTCGCCTTCGGATCTCCCTTGGGGCTCAACCGAACCGTGACCAGCGGCATCGTCAGCGCGACCGACCGTGCCGTGGCGCTGACGCCCGACGCGGAGTCCGACACCGACGCGGTGATCGACGCCATCCAGACCGATGCCGCGATCAACCCGGGCAACTCGGGCGGTCCGCTGGTCAACGGCGAAGCCCAGGTGGTCGGCATCAACACCGCCGGGCGCCTCGGCGCCGGGGGCGGCAACATCGGGCTCGGGTTCGCGATCCCCATCGACGAGGCCAAGCCCATCGCGGAGGCGCTGATCCGCGACGGCCGCGTGAACCACCCGCAGATCGGCGTCAACGCCAGTTCGGTGCGCAACGAGCGCGTGCTGGGCGCACAGGTCCGCAACGTCGTCGCCGGCAGCCCCGCCGAACGCGCGGGCATCCGGGAGAACGACGTGATCACCTCGTTCAACAATCGCCCGATCGAGAGCGCCGACGAGCTGAACGTCGCGATCCGAACCGCCAGCATCGGCGAGTCGGTCCCGTTCCAGTACTGGCGGGCGGGTCGCACGTTCAGCGGTACCATCACTCCGGCGAGCGACTAACCACACACCGCACAGGTCAGGACGAGGCACATGTTCAGCAGCATCGGATGGGGCGAGATAGCGATCCTGGTGGTCGCGGCACTCGTCATCCTCGGCCCCGAACGTCTCCCCGGTGCCGTCTCTTGGACGATGCAGTCGGCCAAGAAGGTCCGTGATTACGCGACCGGTGCGAGCAATCAGCTGAAGGACGAGCTGGGTCCCGAATTCGACGACCTGCGCAAGCCGCTCGCCGACCTCAACGAACTGCGGGGTATGACGCCGCGGTCGATCGTCACGAAACACCTTCTCGACGGCGATGATTCACTGTTCCGGCTGAACGAGAGCGCCACCACGGTCGACCGGAAGACCACCCCGGCGGCGCCAGAGATCAAGCCCGTGTCGGCGCCCCTGTCGTTCGAGAAGCAGGAGAGCGGGAATCAGGACTCCGCCGGCCCGGCGGGATCCGCGGCGTCGGACCGCCGGTCGCGGTCGGGGTCGCGTCCCGCCGCGGCCGACTGGGACGCGACCTGACCGGTCAGGAATTCCGGATGGTGTCGAGTCCCAGACTCATACCCGCCAGGCCGCGCTTACGCGCCGCGAGCTTGCCCGCGATGGCGCGCAGGGCGGAACCGGACGCCGATTCGGGTGCCGACAGCACCACCGGGACACCGGCGTCGCCGCCTTCGCGTAAGGCCGTCTCGAGCGGTACCTGACCCAGCAGGTCGACCTGGGCGCCCACCGCGCGCGTCAGGCGTTGCGCCACCTGCTCGCCGCCGCCGGACCCGAACGGTTCCATGCGGCTGCCGTCGGGCAGTTCCAGCCACGACATGTTCTCGACGACGCCGAGGATCTTCTGCCGCGTCTGCAGCGCGATGGCCCCGGCGCGCTCGGCGACCTCGGCCGCGGCCTGCTGGGGTGTCGTCACCACCAGGATCTCCGCGCCCGGGATGAGCTGCGCGATCGAGATCGCGACGTCACCGGTGCCCGGCGGCAGGTCGAGGAGCAAGACGTCGAGATCGCCCCAGTAGACGTCCGCGAGGAACTGCTGCAGGGCTCGGTGCAGCATGGGACCGCGCCAGGTCACCGGCGTGTTGCCGTCGGTGAACTGTCCGATCGAGATGAAGCGGACGCCGTGGTTGCTCGGCGGCATGATCATGCGCTCGACCTGCGTGGGTTTGGCGTCGCTCCCGAGCATGCGGGGGACCGAGTGGCCGTAGATGTCGGCGTCGAGAACGCCGACGGTGAGCCCGCGTTCGGCGAGCGCCGTGGCGAGGTTGACGGTGACGCTCGACTTGCCGACGCCGCCCTTACCCGACGCGACGGCGTAGACGCGGGTCAGTGAGCCGGGCTGGGCGAACGGGATGACCGGCTCGGCCTTGTCCCCGCGGAGCTTCTTGCGCAGCTCGGTGCGCTGCTCGTCGTCCATGACGTCGAGTTCGACGCGGATCGCGCCGACGCCCGGGACGTCGGCGACGGCCGTTTCCACGCGCTGCGAGATCTCGGTGCGCATCGGGCACCCCGATGTCGTGAGGTACACCCCGACATCGACGCTCGCGTCGTCGTTGATCGTGACCGATTTGACCATCCCGATGTCGGTGATGGGCTTGCCGATCTCGGGATCCTTGACCTTGCCCAGAGCGGCGCGAACTGCCGATTCCGTGGGCGCGACTCCTGTTGTCATCTGGCCCAGACTACCGGCGGCGCCGACGGTTCCGGGCGCAGGTCCTCCGGTGGCGCCGTCAGCGGACGGGAACGGGGGCGCTCGCCCCTCCCGGCCTGTTCGGGCCGGCGTTCCCCGTCGGTGCCTGTTGTACCGCCGGGGCCTCCCTCTTGGTGGGCGGGGGAGCGGGCTGGCCCGGGAACAGCGGCGGGATCGATGGCAGGCAGACGATGATGCACGGCGGCGGCGGAGGGCTCGGCCGCCGCGTGGTGGAGGACGACGACGAGGACGACCCGGACTCCGGCCGCCTGGGCTTGCTGGACGAGCTCGAGCTGCTCGACGGCTTGCGCTTCATCTCCGGGATGGGGTCGGTCGGCATCACGCCCGTCGCGTAGGCCCCGGCCCAGCCGAGGACGTTGGCGACATACTCCATCGAGCGGTTGTACCGCAGCACCGCCGACACGCGAGTGCGCTCGTTCATGATGTCGGTGACGCCGGCGCAGAGATACCGGCCGGCCGAGTACGTGGCGTCGAAGATGTTGTTGGGGTCGGGTTTCCCGTCGCCGTTGGCGTCGGAGCCCCACGCTGCCCACGTGCTCGGGATGAACTGCATCGGGCCCATCGCCCGGTCGTGTCCGGCGTCGCCGTCGATGCGTCCGCCGTCGGTGTCCTTGATGACCGCGTTGCCGGCCAGCGAGCCGTCGAGGACCGGCCCGGCGATCGGGTTGATCGTCGTGCCGTACTGATCGACCGAGCCGTTGCTCGCATGATTGGACTCGATGCGTCCGATGCCGGCCAGCAGGAACCACGGCAGCTTGCAGGCCGCGCTCTCGGCGGCGACGCGGTTGGCGGCCAGCTTGTAGGCCTGGAGTACGACGCCCGGGATCCCCAGTGGGCCCGAGGGGAGGTCGCTCGCGAGCCGGAACTGCGGCGCCGGCAGCGCGGTCGCGGGCTTCTCCGGCGGCGGCGCAAAACCCAGAAGTGTGCCCGGCGAACCCGTGACGAGCTCAGCCACCATCACGGGGGCATCGGGCTCGACGACGGCCGACGCGACGTTGCCGCCGGAGGCGCTCGACGTCGCGGTCCCCAGGACCAGTGCACCGACCAGACCGCCGCCGACGACCAGCGTCGCGGCGCGTCGTGGGAACGAGGACGGACGGCGCGGACCACGGCGACGGCGGACGAGGTCGAGGGGCCTCACCGGAGGCCTCCTGCACATCGTGCGGCCCCGGGCCGCTGCCCGGTCCTGTTCACTCCGTTGTCAACACACACTTCTGCCCCCGAGAACGCGGCGATGCCCACCCGCGGCCCAGGTCCAGAGCCGCTCTCATGGATGTGTCGGAGGATCTCGTCGCGTCGTGACAGACGCCGAAATCCGGTCCGAACTGTGACCCACCATACATATGGGTCTGACGTCCCAGACACGAACCCGGCTTTTGGTGTCAGTGATCCTTGGAACCGCGGCGGCCGGATTCGTCGCCGGCGGGGGCGCCGAGCCGTTCGGTGAGTTCGTCGAGCAGGTCGTCCAGTTCTTTGCGCAGGTAGTCGCGCGTGACGGTGTCGCCGACCGCGAGACGGACCGCGGCGAGCTCCCGGGCCAGGAACTCGGTGTCGGCCTTCGTCTGGGCGGACCGCATCCGGTCCTCTTCCAGCGACACCCGGTCGCGGTTCTCCTGCCGGTTCTGGGCCAGCAGGATCAGCGGCGCCGCGTACGCCGCCTGCGTGGAGAACGCGAGGTTCAGCAGGATGAACGGGTACGGGTCCCACTGGATCGACACCGCGACCAGGTTCAGCACGATCCACACGATGACGATGACCGTCTGGATCGCCAGATATCGTCCGGTGCCCAGGAACCGGGCGATCCGCTCGCTGTACATCCCGACGACGTCGGAGTCGAGATTGAACGAGATCGTGCGGCGGGTGCTGGGGGTGTCGAGCTTGCGTCCCGGTTCGCTCATCGGATCCGCACCTGGGGGCCGCCCGATGCCGGTTCCGGGCCGCTCCCGACGCCGTACCCGTCGGCCTCGACGACGTCCTCGGGTTCGGTCTCACGCCAGTCGCGCGGCAGGATCTCGTCGAGCAGGTCGTCGACGCTCACCGCGCCGAGCAGGTGGCCGGCCTCGTCCACGACGGGGCCGCAGACCAGGTTGTAGGTCGCGAAATATCTCGTCATCGTCTCCAGGGAGTCCTCGGGATGGAGTTGGGCGAGGTCGGTGTCCAGGATGCCGCCGACCAGGTGCGCGGGCGGTTCCCGGAGCAGGGCCTGCAGATGCACGCATCCGAGATACTTGCCGGTCGGCGTCGAGGTGGGCGGGCGGACGACGAACACCAGACTCGCCGCGGCCGGCGTCAGGTCGGGGTTGCGGACCCGGGCGAGGGCCTCGGCGATGGTGGTCGATGCGGTGACCACGATCGGCTCCGAGGTCATCACGCCGCCCGCGGTGTCGGGGGAGTGCAGCAGGAGTCGGCGGAGGGGCTCGGACTCCACGGGGTCCATCTCCTCGAGGAAGGCCTCGGCCTCGGTGTCGGGCAGTTCGCCGAGGAGGTCGGCGGCGTCGTCGGGGTCCATCGCCTCGAGGATGTCGACGGCGCGGTCGCGTCCGAGCGCGGCCAGCACCTCTTTCTGGTCGTCGGGCGGCAACTCCTGCAGCACGTCGGCGAGCCGTTCGTCGTCGAGGGCCGAGGCGATCTCGTCGCGTCGTTTCGCGGGCAGTTCGCGCAGGGCGTTGGCCACGTCGGCCGGGCGCATGCCCTCGAACTGCAGGAGGGCCTGCGCGACTCCTTGTCCGGGCAGGTTCAGCGAGCTCTGGGTGATGCCCTGCACGCTGGACCACTCCACGACCTGTGTCTCGTGGCGCCGGCGCAGGCCGCGACGTCCCGCCCGGATCGCGACGCGGGAGACGACCCAATCGCGGGTCCGGGTCTTCTCGATCCCGAGGTCGATCACCGTCACGTCGGCGTCGGCGAGCTCGGGGAGATCCGGATCGACGACCCGGACGTGGGTGTCGAGGACCTGTCCGATGGCGAGTGCCTCGCCGGGCCGCAGGTGGAGCCGGCGCAGGCTCACGGTGCCGGTGTTGAGGGCCACGGCCTGGGGCTCGATCGCGGTCACCCGCAGCATCGGCACGAAAATCCTACGCCGAGTGGTCAATTCGACCGCGAGACCGAGGACGCGCGGTTGCTGCCCGGACATGCGGATCGAGATCACCACGTCGCGGACGCGTCCGATGGACTCGCCGTCGGGACCAAGGACGGCCAACCCGACTAATCTGGCCACGAACACCTTGCTCACCGACGACATGGGAGTAAGGGTAGTGCCATCGGTGCAGCGGAGGCCGACGGCAGACACGAACGCCCACCGGTGGGAGACCAGTCCCACTGTCGGGTCTCACCGCGACGTTCAGCACTGGAGTCTGACAACAGGGAAGGCCCCGATATGACCAATCCCATGCGCCCGAGCCGCGAGACGCCGGGACTGCCCACCCCGCCCAAGGGCTGGCCGATCGGTTCGTACGGAACCTACGCCGAGGCCCAGCGCGCGGTGGACTTCCTCTCCGACGAGAACTTCACCGTCCAGGACGTCACCATCGTGGGCGTCGATCTGATGCAGGTCGAGCGGGTCATCGGCCGGCTGACGTGGGGCAAGGTGATCGGCGGCGGGCTGGTCTCGGGTGCCTGGCTCGGCTTCTTCTTCGGCTGTCTGGTGGCGCTCGTCTTCGCCGGTTCGCCCATCGCGCCCATCCTGGTGGGCATCGTCGGCGGCATGGTCTTCGGTGTGATCTCCGCGACCATTCCGTACGCGGCGACCCGGGGCCAGCGGGATTTCGCGTCGACCATGCAGCTGGTCGCCGGCCGCTATGACGTGCTGTGCGACCCGAAAAGCGCAGAGAAGGCGCGCGACATGCTCGCCCGTCTCACCTTCTGACGTCGCCTCCCGCGGTCGGACACGGTGCGATCACAATCGCCCGCGGAATGGCACGCCCATGCCGAATGTGTTGCATGTCACGAATCCTCACGTATAGCGTTGCTCTTCGGACGCTCACGGCGGAGCACCGCTGCGGCGCCGCGTACGACATCGAGGAGGCTGCGTGCGGAGCAGGGTCAGCACGGACGGATCCATCAGCACCGACGGATCTACCAGGCGCGTGAGACGAAAGGTCCTCGCCGCGGCGGTGGCAGCGGTGGCCATGCTGCCCGTGCTGTCCGCATGTGGCTCGGGATATGAAGCGGGCGTACTCAATTTCTATCCGCCGGCGGACGGCGCGGACACCTTCGCCGAGATCGGCGACAAGTGCTCGGCCGATTCCGGTGGTGCGTACAAGGTCGTGACCACCCCGTTGCCCAAGGGCGCCGACGATCAGCGTTTGCAGCTCGCACGGCGCCTCGCGGGCAACGACAGCGGGCTGGACCTGATGGGCATGGACGTGGTGTGGACGGCCGAATTCGCCGACGCGGGTTGGATGGTGCCGGTCCCCGACGCCATGGCCGCCGAGGTGTCGGCGCGCACCCTGGGTGGTCCGCTCGACACCGCGGTCTGGAAGACCGACGACGACGAGCGGGAACGGCTCTACGCCATCCCGTTCTCCACGAACACCCAATTGCTCTGGTACCGACCGGATGTGCTCGTCGAGGACGTCGACCGCCGGCGCCCGGCGTCGACGTGGAACGGCATGCTCGAGGACGCGCTCGTCAGCGGTCGCAACGGCGGACCGACCTACATCATGGTGCAGGGCAGGCAGTACGAAGGCCTGATGGTGTGGTTCAACTCGGTACTCGCCAGCGCCGGTGGGCAGATCGTCGACCCGGACGACCCCGACAAGGTCACGCTGAACGACACCCCCGAACACCGCGCCGCGACGGTCCGCGCACTGGAGACGCTGAAGCGGGTCGCCACCGCCCCCGGTGCCGATCCGTCGCTGACCAACTCCGACGAGGGCGCCGCGCGGCTCGGCATGGAGAGCGGTGAGGCCCTGTACCAGGTGAACTGGCCGTTCGTCTTCGCCGGGATGCGCGAGAACGCCGTGGCGGGCAGCGTCGCCTTCCTCGACCTCACCGAATACGCGAACCTGTACGCGGACACCGCGAATCCGCCGACCCCGGCGCAGGTGGTCCCGCTCAACCGCGAGATGCGGCGGGTCTTCGACTTCGCGCCCTATCCGGGCTTCGAGGGACTTCCCACGAAGACGACCCTGGGCGGCATCAACATCGCCGTGGCGAGCACCTCGCAACAGCAGGACCTCGCCTACCAGGCCGCCGAGTGCATCACCAGTGAGGCATCGCAGAAGGCGTTCTCGTTCAGTGCGGGTCCGCCGCCGGTCATCGAGTCCATCTACGACGACGCCGATTTCCGCCTCGCGTACCCGATGGCCGACGAGATCAAGCGGCAGCTCGAACCCGAGCACGCTGCTCTGCGGCCGAAATCGCCCGACTATCAAGCAATCTCGACGCTGCTGCAGGCCAAGTTGAGCCCGGTCGGCGCCTGGGAGCCGGAGGCCCTGGTCGACGAGCTCGCCGAAGCGGTCCAGAAGGCCATCGACGGGGAAGGGCTGGTCCCGTGAGCGACAACGACACTCCGCGCAACGACGCCGAGAACGCGGGCGGCAACCCCGACGACGCGGGGTTCCGTGCCGGGCGACACGCCCTCCCGGAGGATGCGCCACCGCAAACCGGTCCGATCCCGATCGTCGGTGACACACCCCCGGTGCAGTCCGATCAGGTGTGGACCGCTCCGCCGGGAGGTCGGCACGAGGTGACCGCGGCGTCGTCGCACACCGACCGGCCCACCCCGGATCCCGCGCCCGCCTCGCTGTCGAAGCCGGCGACCGGGACGGGCGGGGGTACCGCGGTGATCGATCGGCCCCGGGCCGACACGCCGCCGGCCGCCACGCGCAAGCGCAGCGAGGGCAAAACCGCCGAGCGCCGGCTGGCCTTCTGGCTCGTGGCGCCGGCCGCACTGATGATGCTCTTGGTCACCGGATACCCGATCGTGTACGCGGTCTGGCTGTCGCTGAACAAGATGAGCCTCTCGGCGCCGGGGGAACGCGAGTTCGTCTGGTTCGCCAACTACGCCACCGTCCTCACCGACAACTACTGGTGGACGGCCTTTGCCGTCACGGTCGGCATCACGGTCGTGTCGGTACTCATCGAACTCGTGCTGGGCATGGCGATCGCGCTCGTCATGCACCGGACGATCTTCGGGCGGGGCACCATCCGCACCGTCGTCCTGATCCCGTACGGCATCGTCACCGTGGCGGCGGCGTTCTCCTGGTACTACGCGTGGACGCCGGGCACCGGATATCTCGCCAACCTGCTACCCGACGGCACCGCACCGCTCACCGAGCAGTGGCCGTCGCTGGCGATCATCGTCCTCGCCGAGGTCTGGAAGACGACGCCGTTCATGGCCCTGCTCCTGCTGGCCGGCCTCGCGCTCGTCCCGGACGATCTGCTCAAGGCGGCCCAGGTCGACGGCGCCGGGGCGTGGACGAGACTGTGGCGCATCATCCTTCCGCTGATGAAGCCGGCGATCCTGGTGGCGCTGCTGTTCCGCACACTCGACGCGTTCCGCGTGTTCGACAACATCTACGTCCTCACCAGCGGGTCCAACAACACCTACTCGGTGTCGATGCTGGGTTACGACAATCTGTTCGGCGCCTTCAATCTCGGCGTCGGCTCGGCGATCTCGATCCTGATCTTCATCTGTGTCGCGATCATCGCGTTCGTGTTCATCAAGGGGTTCGGCACCGCCGCACCGGGTTCCGACGACGAGGGGAGGTAAGCCGTTGAATGCGAGCGGAAAGTCCAAGGCCTGGTGGTCGATCGCCAACATCCTGGTGATCCTGTATGCACTCATCCCGCTGCTGTGGATCATCAGCCTGTCCTTCAAGCCGGCGAGCAGCGTGACCGACGGGAAGTTCTGGCCGAGTGAGTTCACCCTCGACAACTACAAGAGCATCTTCGAGACCAGCGCCTTCACCTCGGCGCTGATCAACTCGATCGGCGTGGGTCTGATCACCACGGTGATCGCGGTGCTCCTGGGGACGATGGCGGCCTATGCGGTGGCCCGCCTGGACTTCCCGGGCAAGAAGCTCCTGATCGGTGCCGCGCTGCTGATCGCGATGTTCCCCCAGATCTCGCTGGTGACACCGTTGTTCAACATCGAGCGGGCCATCGGGTTGTTCGACACCTGGCCCGGCCTGATCCTGCCCTACATCACCTTCGCGCTGCCGCTGGCGATCTACACCTTGTCCGCGTTCTTCCGCGAGATCCCGTGGGAGCTGGAGAAGGCCGCCAAGATGGACGGCGCCACCCCGTGGCAGGCCTTCCGCAAGGTCATCGCCCCGCTCGCCGCCCCGGGCGTCGTGACGGCGGCGATCCTGGTGTTCATCTTCGCCTGGAACGACCTGCTCCTGGCACTGTCGCTGACGTCGACCGAACGGGCGATCACCGCGCCGGTGGCGATCGCGAACTTCACCGGCAGTTCGCAGTTCGAGGAACCGACCGGGTCGATCTCGGCCGCCGCGGTGGTCATCACCATCCCCATCATCATCTTCGTGCTCTTCTTCCAACGTCGAATCGTGGCCGGCCTGACCTCCGGCGCCGTGAAGGGATAACCCATGGCAGACATCGTTCTGGACAACGTCTCCAAGCAGTATCCCGACGGCTCCACCGCCGTGCACGGGGTCGACATCGAGATCGCCGACGGCGAGTTCGTGATCCTGGTGGGCCCGTCGGGATGCGGTAAGTCGACGACGCTCAACATGATCGCCGGACTCGAGGACATCTCCGGCGGCGAGCTGCGGATCGGCGGGGAGCGGGTCAACGAGCGCGCACCCAAGGACCGCGACATCGCGATGGTGTTCCAGAGTTACGCGCTCTACCCGCACATGTCGGTGCGCGAGAACATCGCCTTCCCACTGACTCTCGCGAAGATGCCGAAGGATCAGGTGGCCGCGAAGGTCGACGAGGCCGCGCGCATCCTCGACCTCGGGCAGTACCTCGACCGCAAGCCGGCCAATCTCTCCGGCGGCCAGCGGCAGCGCGTGGCGATGGGCCGGGCGATCGTGCGCTCCCCGAAGGCGTTCCTGATGGACGAGCCGCTGTCGAACCTCGATGCGAAGCTGCGCGTGCAGATGCGTACGGAGATCTCACAGTTGCAGCAGCGCCTGGGGACCACCACGGTCTACGTGACCCACGACCAGACCGAGGCGATGACCCTCGGTGACCGGGTCGTCGTGCTGCGCAACGGGTATGTGCAGCAGATCGGTACGCCGCAGGAGCTGTACAACAATCCGACCAACGTGTTCGTGGCCGGTTTCATCGGCTCCCCGGCGATGAACTTCCTGTCCGGTCGCCTCGGCAGCGAGGGTATCGAGACCGCGATCGGCACCATCGTCCTCGACGACCATCGTGCGGTGGTCTCCCGTGCCGGCGACGTCGGCAGTGGCGGCGATGTGCTCATCGGCATCCGGCCCGAGCACCTCGAAGACGCTTCGCTCGTCGACTCGACGACCCGTGGGCACGGCGGGACCTTCACCGCGAACATCGACGTGCTCGAGTCGATGGGGTCCGACATCTACGCCTACTTCGGCGTCGGGTCGAGCCGGGCGTCGAGCGACGCCCTCGCGGAGTTGTCCGCCGATTCCGGAACCGATCTCGGCGGCAACCAGTTCATCGCGCGACTGTCCCCGGACTCGAAGGTGAGCCGCGGCGGTTCGGCGGAGCTGTTCTACGACGCGTCGAAGATCGCGGTGTTCGACCAGAGCTCGGGGCAGTCCCTGCGCGTCCGCTAGTGTCCCGCCTGTCCCTGCAGGCGTCGGCTCAGCGCCGGCGCCTGCGGGAGTGGTCGAGCAGTTCGTCGAAGACGTGTTCGTCCCAGATGTGCCTGCGCACAAGCCGATACCGTTCGCAGGCCACCCACATGTACAGCTCGGCGTCGCTGTCGAGGTCGGGCCGGATGCCCGCCCGGCGCGCCATCCGCACGACCGGCAGGAACTCCTCACCGAACCAGCGCCGAGCGGTCTCGGTGCGGTTGAGGAACTCGCCGATCTCCTGGCTCAGGCGAAAGCCCCACGCCTCGACGTTCTCGGCGAGTTCGGCGTAGTCGAACGGGAAGCTGAGTCGGATGGCCTCGGCCTGGGACCCCTCGAGCGGCACGCGTGACAGGAAGATCCGACGATGGTCCTTGAGGACCAGGTCGGAGGTCGCGGTGATGCCCTCGGGGGAGATGCGCGTGTGGATCAGGGTGACGTAGGCGTCGATCGTGACCCAGTTCCGCGCGATCGCGATGGACACGCGGTGATGGCCGTCGATGACGAAGTGCATCGATCCGATCCGGTACAGCTGTACCGGAGGGACGGATTCGCCGCGGCGTTGCGCGGCCGCCAGCCGCTGCCAGCGCTCCCGGCCGCGCGACGAGGTGGGCCGGAAGTAGCGGTCGAAATCCTTGGTGCGGTCGACACTTCCGACGATCGAGGACACCTCGACGACCTGCAGTCCGAGTGAGGTCTCCCCGGTCCGTCCGAGCGCGGCGACGACCTCGTCGAACGGGAGGATGGTGTTCACGTCGGCGGGCTGACGCATGAACCACTGCGCGAGCCGCGCGCGTTCGGCCTGGCGTCGCATCCGGGCGAAGTCGTTCTCCGCGTCGGCGTCGGGAAATCCGGTGTCACGCGCCATGTCTGCGCCTCACGATCTCGACCTCCCGGGTGGCGGGATCGAAGTCGAACTGGCAGTAGCCGACGACGTTCATCGAGGTCGTCGAGGAGCCGATGGGCAGGTCAGCGGGTTGTTCGCCGTACGGATGGACATGGCCGTGGACCAGCAGCGCCGGTTGCAGTGACCGGACCAGCGGGTGGAAGCAGTCGAAACCCCGGTGGGGCAGATCGTCGCGGTCGCCGACGCCGCGGGCCGGGCTGTGCGTGAGCAGGATGTCGGCACCACGGGGAGGTGACAGCGCGGTGGTGCATCGCAACCGGAGGGACCGCAACCGCTGCTGGGTGTCGGTGTACTGGTTGGTGCCGTTGTTGTAGCGGCGACTGCCGCCGAGGCCGCTGATACGGAGTCCGGCGACCGTCACGGTCCGGCCGTCGGCGTTGACCGCACCGCACGGTCCGGGGTCCTCGACGGGGAGCCCGGCGCGCGTCCAGCCGGTGCGGCCGCGGCGGTACCCGCGCAGGTCCCGGTCGTGATTGCCGGGCACGAACACGCACGGCGCGTCGCACAGCGACGACAGGATCTCGAGGTACTCGAACGGGAGGTCACCCGCACCGAGGATGAGGTCGGGCCGGGACTCGATGCCCACCCCGAAGGTGAGGGAGTCCACCACCTCGTCGGCGACCGCCAGAACCCGGACCATTGCTCCAGGCTAGAGGAGCACCCCGGGCCCGTGCGCCGGAGTCGGTAGCCTGTCGGATGTGAGCGAAGCCGTGACTGAGGTCGTCGGACGATTTCTCGAAGACCGGCTGGGGGCGACCCCCCAACGCGCGTCGGTGACGTTCCTCGGTGTCGAACCGATCGACGTCCTGCGGTTCGTGCCCGACGAGGCCGGAGATCGGGGCGAGGTGGTCTACGTGACGTCGGGGTGCGCACGGCACCCGATGTCCGATCCCACCGACCTGCACGCCGATCCGGTCCGCGGCCCCCGTGCCGAACTCGTCGTGCGCGTGTCGTCGGGAACGCCGCTGCCCGGTCTGCACAAGCGCATGGCGACGCTGGCGGCCGCGCCGGCGGTCGAGGGCCTCGTCATCGCCGCCGATGCGCTGGTCGACCTCGGCGAACCCCTGTGGGACGGTTCGCCGTTCACCGCGGTCCTGCTCGAGGCGGACGAACTCGGGATGGTCGAGCTGCCCACGCCCATGGACCCGGTCAGCATGCTCCGGGCGGTGCCGATCACCGCCAACGAGGCCGCGTGGGTCCGACTGAAGGGTGCCGACGCACTCCGCGAGGCCTGGCGTGAGGCGGGTATCGATGTGCGGCGGCCGGATCGGGCCTCGGCAACCCCGGCCTGACCGGCCGGCGGATTCCCGGCGGACTCATCCGCGTCGAGGTTTCGGAACGTATGACAGAGGGAACATCTGACCAACTGAGTACGGTCCGTCTGAGAAGTGAGGGTGCATGGAGTCACGGGGAGCAGGGACCATCGGCACGACGGACGGGCGGTGCCCGGCGTGACCATCACCTCATCGTCGCTTCCCACAGCGACCGCAGCGCGACCCGAGCTCGATGTCTACCTGCCACAGCAGGACACCCAGTTGCTGATCGACACCCTTCGTTCCCGCGGCGTCTCGGGGGCCCGCGTGCTCGATCTCTGCACCGGCAGCGGGGCCATCGCGATCGCGGCCGCCCGGGCGGGTGCGTCGCACGTGACCGCGGTGGACGCATCGGCGGACGCGGTCGCCTATGCCCGGCGCGCGGCAGCCGACGCCGGCGTCCGGATCGAGGTGGCGCACGGTGATCTCCGGTGCCATCAGGGTCGCTACGACGTCGTCACCTGCAACCCCCCGTATGTTCCGACCCCACCGGAGTCCGAGTCGGAACTGCATCCGGCCGGACCGTCGCACGCCTGGGACGCCGGACTCGACGGCCGGGCCGTCCTCGACCCGCTGTGCGCACGCGTTCCCGAATTGCTGGTACCCGGCGGCGCTTTCGTGTTGGTCCACTCGGAATTCGCGGACGAGGAAGCCTCGCTGCGCGCCCTGCGCGCCGGGGGACTGACCGCAGAGGTGGTGGCCGAGCGGGTCATCCCGTTCGGTCCGGTCCTCACCGCACGCGCGGGCTGGTTGGAAGAGTGCGGCATGCTCGAACGCAACCGTCGCATCGAGCGTCTCGTCGCGATCGTCGCCGTCGCCCCGGGTGGTCCCGCCTCGGCCGGAGCGTCGCGGTGAGCGGGGACAAGAAGCCGAATGCGGTGCGGGTGATCCGAGGCGGACCCGTCCTGGTGTCCGGTCCCGTTGACATCGAACTCCCCGACGGCGCCCGGGTGCAGTCGGATCGGTTCATGGTCGCGGTGTGTGCGTGCGGTCGGAGCAAGAACTACCCCCTGTGCGACACCAGCCACCGCAAGAAGCGCCGCCGCGCGACCTGACGGTTCACGAGCTCCTGCCCGAACGAGCGCCGTGCCCGCATCAGATACCAGGGAAGGCGCTCTTTCCGTCGTCCCATGCGGACAGCACATGCCGGTCGAGGGCGTCCTCGACGAACAGGAAGGCGCGGATCCCGAAGATCACATCGGCCTCGGTGTCCGGCTCGGTGCGGATGAGATCGCCGACGACATCGGTGCGCAGGATCTGCTCGTGCACCGCATCGGCCTCGACGTGTTCGCGATAGAACCGCCGGCACGCCTCCGGGGCGTCGAGCTGCTCCAAACCGGCCAGCAGGCGCTGCGAACCGGGCGGCGAGGTGATCTCGGTGGCCGCCAGATGTCCGACCGCCGCGCCCCGGTAGCGCCGGTGGAGCCCGAACAGCGACATCAGATTGACCGGCGTGAGGGCGACGCCGGGCACGGTGTCGAGGTAGCCCAGGTAGTCGGCGCTGAGATCGGCGGCGCGGAGCAGATCGGCGAACAGCTCCTGATGCACGGCGTCGCCACGCCCGCCGCCGAACTCGTCGAACTCGACGGCGACGTAGGCGGCCTTGGCGTGCCCGCGCAGACGTGGGATGGCAAAGGCGTGCGGGTCGGCCTCCTTGAGGTGGTACAGCGAGCGCAGGGCGAAGAGCTGCCGGTACTGCTCCCACGTCCCGGCGTCGCGGAGCCGGTAGGAGGCGCCGTCACCGTCGGGGTTCTCGATGCACAGTTCGTCCATCTCGTGCTCGGCGGAATCGTCGGCGGTCATCGCCGGGACGTCGCGGTGCAGGGCGGCGAGGAACCGCTGTTCGAGGGTGGCCCGAACCGTGAGCAGGGCCGGACTCCATTCCCATCCGGCGTCGGCGTCGACGAACCCGACGTAGTGCATCTCGTAGCAGAGGTACAGCGCGAGCTGCAGATCGTCGCCGTAGGGGTCGGCGTCGACGACCCTCGGGTCGTCGGCCGGCAGGTCGAGGACCGATGCGGACGCAGGGTCACCGCGGAGGAGATCGATCACGATGGCCGAGAGCGGTCCGCGCGCACCCGGCAACAGGGGGCGTCGGAAGGCCGTGTCGTGCGCCGTCGGATCGTCGACCATCGGGTCAGCTGACACCTGGGAGTCCTCCTGTCGGGTCCGGGCGTACGGCACCGCGGTGCGCGGTGGACGCCAGCTCTCCTGGGTAACCGGATCGGGGACGGCACAAACCACCACCGGGTGGTTGTGACCGTCGTCCCAGCCTAGGCCCGGTTGTCGGGTCCGGCGATCTCGTCGCGCAACTGCTTGTCGAGCGAGACACGCACCAGCGCCGCTGCCAGCACCTCGGGCCGGCCGTCGGCGAGATCGGCGAGCCGTGCCGGGTCCTCGGGTAGTCCGAGGTCGCGGGCGGCGGCGAGCGCGCGTTTGTCGAAACGCGGCGCGACCCACTCCCACACCGACTGCACCTCACGCAGGAAGATGTCGGCCCCGACCGGACCGATGCCGGTGAAATCCTGGAGCAGTTCCGCCGCGCGGGTGGGGTCGGAGTCGGCGTCGTCGGCGAGCCGACGGAGATCGCCGTGGTAGTCGTCGAGGACCTTCTGCGCCGCCTCGCCGAGGCGGGTGGCGGTGCTCTCGTCGTAGCGGACGTAGTGGCCGCGGCCGAGCGCGTCGACCAGCTTCTGCCAGTCGGCGCGGGCCATCTTCTCCGGGGTCCGGTAACCGGCGGTGAACAGTTCGCGCGCGGCGGCCACCGCGATGTCCGCGGAGATCCGCGTACTGAGGAGCAGGGCGAGCACCAACAGTTCGAAGAGCGGTGACGGCGTGTTCTTCAGCGTGATGCCGGCGTCCTGCGCGTAGGTGCGGCCGGCGCGGTCGATCAGTTGTCGCGCCGTGTCCTCGGCGTGGTCCGTGCGGGTCATCGAAGCCGGTTACCCACGCCGGTGCGTGGGCAATCCCAGTCGCGGGTCACAACCAGTGACTGCGGCGGAACACGACGAACAGCGTCGCGCAGAGGGCCACCAGACAGCCCAGCACGACGGGATAACCCCACTCCTGGTGCAGTTCGGGCATGTGGTCGAAGTTCATGCCGTAGATCCCGGCGACCATGGTCGGCACCGCGGCGATCGCGACCCATGCCGAGATCTTGCGCATGTCGGTCGACTGCTGGATACCGACCTTCGCCGCCGCGGCCTGCAGGAGGGAGGTGAGCAGTTCGTCGTACTCGAGGACCCGGTCGATGACGGTGGTGAGATGGTCGGCGACGTCGCGGAACTGGCGCCGGATCTCCTTGGGCACCAGTGGATTACCGCTCGCCGTGAGACTCTGCAGCGGGGCCGCCAGCGGTGTCACCGCACGACGGAGTTCGAGCACCTCGCGCCGCAGGAGATAGACGGGATCGATGTCGAGTGCGTGACCCTGCCGACCGAACACGACCTCCTCGATCGCCGCGACATCGGCGTCCATCCGGTCGGTGACGGCGAGGTAGCTGTCGACGACCTTGTCGGCGACGGCGTGCAGCACCGCGGTCGGGCCGAGGGCCAGACGCTCGGGGTGCGTCTCCAGGCGACGGCGCAGTTCCGACAGTTCGGTGTGCTCACCGTGGCGCACGGTCAATACGAAGTCCGGCCCGGCGAAGACCATGATCTCGCCGGTCTCGACGACCTCACTCGCCTTGGCCATCGTCTCGTGCTCGATGTACTGCACGGTGCGCAGGACGAGGAACTGGGTGTCGTCGTAGACCTCGAGCTTCGGCCGCTGGTGCGCGTGTACCGCGTCTTCGACGACGAGTTCGTGAAGGCCGAACGTGGCGCCGACGTCGGCCATCTGGGCGTCGTCGGGGGCGTGGAGTCCGACCCATACGAAGCCCTCGCCGGCGGCCCGCACCCGGGCGAGACCCTCGGTGTAGCTCACCCGTCCCGGTTGCCGGTGGCCGTCGACGTAGACCGCGCAATCGACGATCGCCCGCGCCACGGGGACGCGGATCTCGGGGAGCGGGCGGCGCTCGCGGCGCGGTGACAACCCGCGCGGACCAGGCCGGGGGATCGAGGGCACGAGTGCCGATGCTACCCGGCGGGCCCCGTACACTCTCCGAACGTGTCCTTCGACGTCACGGTGTACACGACGACGTTGATCACGCTGCTCGTCATCATGGACCCGCCTGGCCAGATCCCGCTGTTCCTCAGCCTGGTCGGCCAGCGCTCGCCGGAGTACCGGCGGCGCGCGGCCTGGCAGGCGCCGCTCGTCAGCCTCCTGGTGATCAGTGTGTTCGCCGTCGCCGGCAAAGCCATCCTGAACTATCTCCACATCGGGATCCCGGCGCTGCAGGGCGCCGGCGGTTTGTTGTTGCTGCTCGTGGCGCTGCAATTGCTCACCGGCCTCGGCAACGCCGGTAAGCCCACGGCCGCCGACGACGTCAACGTCGCGCTCGTCCCGCTCGGCACCCCGCTGCTCGCCGGACCGGGTGCCATCGCCGCGGTCATCGTCGGTGTGAGCGGCGTCGACGCCGGATCGGGTGGTTATCTGGCCATCGCGGCAGCCATCGTCAGCGTTCACCTGGTGGTGATGCTGGTCCTGCGCTATTCGACGGCGCTCATCCGCCTCCTGGGCATCGGCGGCATCACGCTGCTCGCCAAGATCGCGGGCCTGCTCCTCGCCGCGATCGCCGTGCAGCTCATCGCCGACTCCGTCATGGGATTCGTCGCCGAGGGAGCGTGAGCCGACCCGGGGACCCGCCTCGTTCGGACGTGGGACGTGCTGCGGATACGGTGGCGGGGTGACTGAACGTCGTGTCCGCAAACGTCTCATCACGGTGGCCGGTCTGATCGTCGTCCTGGCGGTGGTGATCGCCGGGTGCGCCGACGACTCGTCGTCTCCGCCACGCGGGGTGGTGATCGGCTCGTCGGAGGACCCGGCGATGCGCGTGATGGCCGAGGTGTACGCGGGAGCGTTGCGCAATTCGGGGTCGGTGGTGTCCGGTGACCAGCTCCGCGGCGACGCGCCGGCGCTGCTGGACGAGATGGACCGCGCTGCGCTCGATCTCTTCCCCGCCTTCACCGGGGAACTGCTGACGTTGTTGTCCCCGTCGTCTACCGCGATCGGCGCCGAGGACGTCTACAACGATCTGAACCGCTCGCTCCCGCAGGGGGTTTCGGTCGGCGATGAGACGCCGGTGTCGGCGGCGCCACAGGTCTTCGTGTCGACGACCCTCGCCGGGGACGTCGGCGCCACCGGACTCGAGGACTGCGGCCGACTGCCGGCGGGCCTGCCGGTCGTGGCCGTCGCCGAACCCGATGACTCGACGATGCGTGCCTTCGCCGACGCCGGTTGTGCCTTCGGTCCGGTCGAGGTCGCCGCCACCGGAGAGGAGGTGCTCCGACGTGCCGCCGATGGCAGCGCGGTCGGACTGCTGACCCCCCTCGAGATCGCCGGCGAGGACGCCGACGGGGCGTCGTCGGAGGTCCAGGCGCTCCGCACATCACCGGGTGGCGGCGACACCGCGGACGGTGCCGCGGCTGCCGAACCTGCGGACGAGACGGGTCCGCGGGCGGAGGTGCTGGTCCCGGTGTTCCGTTCCGCGGCGCTGAACCGCGATCAGGTGAAGGCCATGAACAAGGTGGCGGGCGAGATCACGACCGCCGATCTCGCCACCATGGCGGCCGAGGTCGACGGCGGTGCGGACCCGCGCGACGTCGCGCTGGCCTGGCTGGGCGAACACGGGCTGTAGGGGAGACAACGCCGAGCAGTTTCGGCCCGCTCGCTCCGCTCCCGGCGCCGTGCTCATTCGGCCCGCTCGCTCCGCTCCCGGCGCCGTGACACCGACACGCCCCGACCGCGTGTCGGTGTCACAGACTGTGCATGATCCTGGGCCTAGCGCGCCTTCGACAGTGCCCAGCCGGTGAGCTTCGCCGACACCCACTGGTACTTCGAGGCGACGAGGCGCACCGAGAGGTCCAGGATCTTGGCGTCGGTGCCGACCAGGATGCGTGCCTTGTTCTTCCGGACGCCCTCGATGATCACCTCGGCCGCATCCTCACTCGTCATCCGGGCGAGGTAGCGGTCGAAGAACGCGGCCGTGGCCTTCTGGTCGTGATCCCCGGACACGGTGGCGTTCCGGGCGATCGCGGTCTTGATCCCGCCGGGATGCACACACGACACCTGCACCGGGTGCTTGGCGATGATCATCTCCTGCCGCAGCGCCTCGGTGAATCCGCGCACCGCGAACTTGGCGGAGTTGTAGGCGGCCTGGCCTGGTTCGGCCAGCAAGCCGAACAACGACGAGGTGTTCACGATGTGCCCGTCCCCGGACGCGATCACGTGCGGCAGAAACGCCTTGGTGCCGTTGACGACTCCCCAGTAGTCGACGTCCATCACCCGTTCGATGTCCTTGAACTCGGTGCGCTCGATCTCACCGTGGTGGGCGATGCCGGCGTTGTTGAACACGACATTGACCACGCCGAAGTGCTCGGCGACGGTGTCGGCGTAGGTGAGTACCGCTTCGCGCTCGGCGACGTTCAGCAGCTGCGAATGCACCTCGGCGCCGGCCTCTGTCACCAGCTTCTCGGTGACGGCCAGGCCGTCGGGGGTGACGTCGGAGATGGCCAGCCGCGCACCGCGACGCGCGAGCTTGACGGCGATGTCACGGCCCATTCCCGAACCGGCGCCGGTGATCACGACGACCTTGCCGCGAAAGTCCTTCATGTCTTGTCTCCTGTGGGTGGGTTCGGTCAGGCGTTGGCGGTGGCGGGCGACGCGATGTCGTCGCCGGTGGCGGAACCGGCCGGCACCGCGGGTGCGGCGGATCGCCGGGCACCGCGGGTCACATCGTAGGCGGCGACGTCGAAGGAACGGGTCGTCTGCCGGAACGCGAAGGTGAAGCCCGGCCACAGCGTGGTGATGTTGCCGTTGGCGTCCTTGTACCAGGAGGCACACCCGCCGTTCACCCACACGCTGTTGCGCAGCTTGTGCTGGATTCCGGCGTTGAACTCCTGCTGGGCGGAGAGCTTCACCTCGGTCCGGGTGATCCCCAGCGCGCGAGAGGTTTTCAGATAATCGACGAGGTAGTTGAGCTGCGACTCGATCATGTACACCATCGAGGTGTGGCCCAGCCCGGTCGACGGGCCCACCATCAGCATCATGTTCGGGAAGCCGTGGACGAACGAGCCCTTGTAGCCCTGCATACCGATCTCGTTCCACACCTGCGCGAGGCTGCGGCCGTCCTTGCCGATGATCTTCTCGAACACGGGGGAGTCGGTGACGTGGAATCCGGTGGCGACGACGATCACGTCCACCTCGCGGACGGTGCCGTCCTTCGACACGATCCCGGTCGGGGTGATGCGGTCGATGCCGTCGGTCACGAGATCGACGTTCGGGCGGGCGAGGGCCGGGTACCAGTCGTTGGACCGCAGGATGCGCTTGCAGCCCACCTGGAAGGTCGGGGTGGCCTTGCGCCGCAGCTCGGCGTCGCGGCCGATGCCGCGCAGGATGTTGGCGCGGCAGAGCAACTCGACCGGCTTGAGGGCCTTGGGGGAGTAGGTCAGACCGAACGCGACGACCTCGTTGGCGGCGTAGATGCCACCGCGGACCGCGGACTGGTACCCGGGGACGTTCTTGTAGGCCCAGTGCTCGACGGAGCTGTAGGCGCGCTCGGTGCGGGGGACGATCCACGGTGCGGTCCGCTGGTACACGTCGAGGCGCCCGGCGACCTTCGCGACCTCGGGAACCAGCTGGATCGCCGACGCGCCGGTGCCGATCACCGCGACCCGCTGGCCGCCGAAGTCGTGGTCGTTGTCCCAGCGGGCGGAGTGCACGATCTTGCCCTCGAAGGACTCGATGCCCTCGATGTCGGGGAGGTTGGGCTCACAGAGCGGTCCGACACCGCCGACCAGGACTCGTGCCCGCACCTGATCGGTCTTGCCGCCCTGAAGGGTGTCGATGATCCAGCGACCCTCGTCCTCATTCCATTCGGTCCGCGTCACCTCGGTGCCGAAGCGCGCCTTCGCGCCGATGCCGAACCGGTCGGCGACCCCGTTGATGTAGTCGTGGATCTCGGGCTGGTGAGAGTAGGACCGCGACCAGGTGGGGTTCTTCGCGAACGAGAAGGAGTAGAGCTGCGAGGGCACGTCGCAGGCCGCGCCCGGGTAGGTGTTGTCGCGCCAGGTCCCGCCGAAGTCGCTACCGCGATCGAGGAGGACGAAGTCGTCGAAACCGTTCTGCTTGAGACGGACCGCGGCGCCCAGACCCGAGAAGCCGGCACCGATGATGGCGATCTCTACATCGTTCGTTGTCATGGTGTCACCATAAGGTGGTACTGAACACGTGTCAATAGTTATTGAACAACACTCAATAGAGGGTAGGCTGGCGGCGTGCCCAGTAGACGAGGACGTGCGCGGTGTCGGTGACCAACGGCAAGACGACCGGCGACGAGTCGATCGGCGACGACGGCGGTGACCGGCGCGTGCCGCACAAACGCACGCGCATGAGTCCCGAGGCACGTCGTGACCAGCTCATCGACTACGGGCTCGCGATGGTCAGGGAACGACCGCTGGAGGAGATCACGATCGACGCGATCGCCGAGGCCGCCGGGGTGTCGCGCGCCCTGCTGTTCCACTACTTCGCGTCGAAGCAGGAGTTCCACGTCGCGATCGCACAGGCCCAGGCCGACCGGATGCTCGCCCGCACCGAGCCGGACGAGTCCCTCGGCGACCCGATCGCGATCCTGACCGCGTCGATGGCGGCCTTCGTCGACTACGTGAGCGAGAACCGGACCGCCTACACCGCGCTGATCCGCGGCGCGTCGAGTTCGGACGCGGCGATGCGGGAGGTCGTCGACCGCACCCGCGAGGTGATGGTCGGCCGGGTGCTCGACCACGCGCCCGTGTTCGGGGTCGAGGTGACGCCGATCGTCGAGATGAGCGTGCACGGCTGGATCGCGTTCGTCGAGGAGACCACGATCCGCTGGCTCACCGCCGAACCGATCGACGCCGAAGCGCTCACCCGAGACGAACTGCTCGCCCTCATCACCGCCGCGCTGCCCGCCCTCGCGGCGGCGACGATCCAGTAGAGGCCGGCGACCGGGTTCAGATCCGCTGACCGCCGACCGGTCCCGTGCGGCGGGTGCCGGTTGGGACCGAACGACCGCGCAGGAGCAGGCCGAGACCGACCATCCCGACGCCGAGTACGAAGTGCAGCCAGTTGTCGGCGGTGTTCACCGGGACGAAGTTGGCGGCGCTGTGGTGGTCGATCAGGAGTCCGTACACCCAGAGCACCAGGTACACCGCGCCGCCGGCCACGAGGTAGAGGAACGACGAGGACGCCGTCCGCGCCATCAGGATGCCCGCCACGCCGAAGAGCAGGTGGACGATGTTGTGCAGAACCGACACCTGGAAGATCCCCAGGAGGGCGGCCTCGGAATGATGGCCGGCGAAGGTGAGGGTGTCGTAGCCGGTGGTGATGCCCGGGATGAAACCCAGGATGCCGACGAGAAGGAACACCGCACCGACCGCCAGTGCCGCGATCTGGATGGGTGACCGGGCGGTTCGCGCGTTCGCAGATGTCATGAGAGCCGACCTCCGGAAGAGACCTGGATCGTCGCGGCGGGTTCTGCACCACGGCAGGGGACGACTGGGGAGTATCCCCCTCGCGACCTCCTAAACCTGGTGGTCAGAGACCGACCACGTGCGCGGTGTCCGCGCCTCCGTCCAGCTCCTGGATGTCGTTGTCGTCGGCCCCCGCCAGTTCGACGCCCGCCCGCAGGGTACGGATCAGCTCGTCGGTGAATCGGCGGATGGTGCGGTGCGCGGTCAGCGTGTCGGGGTGCCGGGCACGCAACGCGAGTCCGTCGTCGGTGCGCGAGATCCAGAACTGCGCGTCGTCGGCGGTGGTCGCGTTCGAGATGTGGTGGGCGTCGATGGTCCGGTGTCGGTCGGCGCCGGGCAGCAGCCGGTAGTCGACATAGGACACCATGAAGATGTCCGAGCGTGTGCGACGGAGTCCGCCCATCGCCTCGATCACCTGTGGGACGGGAACCTCGCCGAGCGTGACCGCGCGACGGAGTTCGGGCCCGGTACGCCGGATCGTCTCCAGCAGATCGCCGGTGCCCACGACCCGCAGCGGGGCATTGGTGGTGAACCATCCGACTGCGTTGCGCCACCTCTCTTCCCGTCGCGTGTGCATCGGGAACAGAAGTGGCAGTTCGGGTCCGCCGCCGCAGCGGCGCACGGCGTCGGCCATCGCGGCCAGCGTCCCGCCGAACACGCTCGCGCCGCTGCGCCGGCACAACTCGGCGAACTGCTCCGTCTCCCGCCGGCCGAGGAGTGCGCGCACCTCGGTGGCCTGTGGCGCGGTGGCGCCGGGTTCGACCCCGAGATCCAGCGGGAAGGTGGGCAGTGTGCCGTCCCGGTCGTCGAAGAACCGGAGCCACCGGCGCATCCGCGGGTCGGACAGTGCGACCGGGGGCGCTTGTGACTCCGCGGCGCAGAAGTCGACGAAACTCCCGCTCATCGCGAGGGCGGTGGGATCGAAAAGCTGGCCGTGCCAACGGTATCCGTCGTACAACCGGTGCAGGTCGTCGATGACGATGGAGATCGAGTAGGCATCCACATGGCAGTGGTCGAATCCGCAGATGATCGTCGACGCGTCGTCGCGGTCGATCGCCGCGAACAGGAACGCGGGGTAACCGAAGGGGTGGCACGCGCGATCGAGGGTGTCGCGAAGCCGGTCGCGTAGGACGGTGTCGGCGGTCGTGTCGACCACGCTGCCGAGGTGCAGGACCAGGTCGTCCGGATCGTATGCGTGTCGCCGGATTCCCGCGGGCCCCGCCGAGAACGACGACCGCAGGGTGCCGTGCCGGGCGATGAGCGCCCGGTAGGCGGACCCGAGCGCCGCACGGTCCACGCGCCCGCGGACGGTGAACGCGGCGGCCAGCCACGTACTCGAGTCACCGGCCGTGGCCAGGTGCACGGTCTGGTTGAACGACGGTGGTACGTCGGACATCTCGGGCCGGGCGGCCGAGACGTCCACGGTCCAGGTCAGAAGCTCGCCGGCGGGTGGGCAGTAGCGATCGATGGTGGTGACGTGCACGCCCACTCACGCTCCTCTGCGTAGCGCCGTGTCGGTGGCCGGGGCAGCTCGCCCGGAACCGGCCGCCGGTGCCTGGATTCGCCGATCGCCGGTCGCGGCGATGTCGGTCATGATGTCGCGTAGCCGCTCGTAGTAGGGCCGGGCCACCGACTCGGCGAAGGGCGTGCCCGGGATCTGGCTACCCAGGTAGAGCTCGTCGTGATCGCGATTGATCCACGCCGACGCATTGGCCGTGCGCCCCTCCCCGGTGAACAGCGCACCGCGCCGGAAGGCCTCGCGCGAGGTGCCGGGAAACCAGCGAAAGTCGATGTACGACAACAGGTTCGGTGCGGTGATGATCGCGTCCGGGGTGGCCCCGGCGGCGGCGATGGCGGCCAGTGCGGCGGCGACCGGGACGCCGGCCAGGTCACGAGCGCGGCGACGGGCCGCATGGGCCGCCGGGATGAGTTCGGAGAACGTCGACGCGCCGGCGAGGGAGAACTCGACCGGGGCGAAGTTGCAGAACCATCCCTGCGACGTCGCGTACCCGTCGAGCGCGGCACGCGTGTTGAAGACCGTCATGCCGTAGTAGTCGTCCGCGCCGGCCAGTTCGCGGTCGGCGACGGCGATGGCGGCGTAGATGCCGTCGACGAACCGACCCCCCGCCGCCCGGCAGACGGTGTCGAAGGCGACGATGCCGGCACGATCGAGCAGTGAGACCTCGACCCCGGCCACCTGCGCTGTCTCTCCCGGACTCAAGCCGAGGTCCAGTGGGAAGCGCGGCATCTGCAGGTCGTGGCGTCGGAAGATGTCCTGCCATTCCCTGGTCTGGGGCGACCCGGCCAGGTGCACGGCAGTCACCTCGGCTTCCGCGGCCGCATAGGCGAAGTAACTCCCGGCGGCCGGCGTCGCGGGGTCCGGCTCGGGGTGGCCGTGCCCGTTCGGCCGGATCAGTTCGGCGTAGATCTGCGCGATCTCGTCGAGGGCGAGGGCCTGTGAGGCGCCGTCGGAGAGCGCGTGATCGCACGCCAGGAAGATGGCGAAGCCGCCCGGGCGGCGGACGGCTCCGAAGGAGAAGCCGGGGAAGGAGTCGCTCGGGGTCTCGCGGTCGAATCGGTCGACGAGATAGGGGTGGATGTCCTCGGTGCTCGCCAGTTCGCCGTCGACGTGTGCCTCGAACTCGATGTCGAACGGGTCGACGACATGGGCGGCGACCTCTCCGTCGCGGCATTCGAACCAGGTGCGCAGCACCTCATGTCGCCGGACGAAGAGCGTCAGGGCGGTCCCGAGTGCCACGGTGTCGAGGTCGCCGTCGATCTCCGTGCCCGATCCCAGGTATCCGCGATGGGTACGGCCCGCGGCCCGGGCCACCGCAGCACCGCGGACGTGGTTCTGGGCCAGGAAGGTCACCGGTGCGGTGTGGACGGGTGTGGCCGCCGCGGCCGCGCGGCACGCCTCGGTCGGATCGAATCGCACGGCGGTCCCCGGTTGTGGGCGCCAGTTGCCCATGGCCGTGATTCTCATCGGGTCCTCTCGTCGGTCATGCGGGGCGGGCGCCGTCGATCGCGGTGGCGCCGGCGAAGTTCGCGTGGGTGTAGGAGGACAGGGGCAGTCCGGTGCCGGTGGTGGCGAGTGCTCGCAGCACTGTCGCGTAGGTCGTGAGGAGGTCGCGGATGCTCGCGTCGGCGGGGTCATGGCCGGGATGCCGGGCGGACAGGGTGATCCCGCCGGGTACACGCGCGATCCAGAGGTAGACCTCGCGGTCCGACCGTGAGCCGCCCCGCAGGATCTGCGCGCGGGCCGCCTCCCATTCGGCCGCCCCGGGGACGTGGCGGATGTCGAGATACGACACCACGAACTCGGGTTCGCCGCCGGTACCGAGCAGTTCGACGATGCGCTGGTAGGGGAAGGACGGCAGATGGCGCACGGTGTCGATGGCGGCCGCGGTCGCGTCGAGCGCGTCGTCGAACGTGTGGGCGGCGGTGAGGTCGACCTCGAGCGGCGCCAGACCGACATACCAGCCGACCGACCCGGCATACCGTGCCTCGGATCGGGTGTGCATCGGCATCGTGAGCCGCAGCGTGGCCCGGCCGGTGAGTGCGCGGAGGGTGACCGCGAGGGCGGCGAACACCGCGGTCTGGGTACCGTGTCCGCGCGCACGCGCCGCCGAGGTCATGAAGGTCGCCTGGTTGTCGGTGGCGACATACTCGGAGATGCCGCGCTGGCGCGGGGTGCGCGCACGGTCCCGGGTCTGCAGGTGCGGACGGACCAGCGGGAGGTCGAAGCCCGGGGTCTCGGCGGAGCTGTCCAGGAAGGTGCGCCATCGTGCGACGACGGGGTGATCGACGGTGAGTCCGAGTCCCACCGCCCGATCGTGGACGCTGAAGTCGAGGTGGCTGCCGACCTCCGCCATCTCGGTGGACGAGCCGCGCCGTGGGGAGAGGTAGAGCCGGCGGATCTCGCTCATGCTCAACAGGATCGAGTACGCATCCATCACCACGTGGTCGGCGGCGAAGGCGACGGTGAAGCCGCGCTCGGATTCGATCGTGGCCACGATGCAGTGTGGCCACCGCGTCGGCGCGAGCCTGGTGTCGAAGACCGCGGTGAGCAGCTCGCGGACGTCGTCCCCGGAGTCGAATCCGCCGACCGCCTCGGCGTCGACGCCGAGATGCGCTCCGCGGTAGGTGCGGCGGCCGTGGTGCGGGTCGTCGGCTGTCGGGTCCGAGGTCGAGCGGAGGGCTTCGTGCCTGGTGATCCACCCGCGCAGGCAGGCATCGAAGTGCTCGTCGTCGAGATCGTCGTCGATCTCGAAAACCGCCCCGAGCCAGGAGGTCTCGTCGGAGTCGCAGGCGGTCGACCGTCGTATCGAGGCGGACTGGTCGTAGGTGAACGGTCGCGGATCGGTGTGCCAGCCCGCGGAATCCGCGCGTGTGGTCGGTGTCCAGATCGTCACCGTCCCGGGCGGGACGGGATAGTCGGACAGTTCGGTGAACTTCATTCGCGGTCGTCCATGCGTCGGTCATCCGTTCTCGGGCCGCGACGCCATGCCATGCCTTCGCCGGCATGGCCCCCCGGCCCATGAGTTCTGATCTGAGACAACAGGAATCGCCCGTACCCCGATGCACGCGCACGACCTTGTCCGACGACGTCCCGGAGGTCTCTCCGGTCGAACGGACCGCATCACGGTCGCCTGTGTCTGAACCGAGCCTAAGCGGTCACATCGAACATGTGCAGCGGCAGGAGTCCGTGACCTTCATCACGGGGACGGTATCCGGGTGTGCACGGACGCACCGTCGGTGTCGGAATCGCGCTGCGAGACAGAGGTTTCTGATCCGTGCTGGGTGTTCGGCTCTGCGGTCAAGGGGGTTTCGTTGCGTTCATGTAAAGAACTCATGACGAGTGGCTGCCGCGGACGGGTGGCATCGGAGGGAATGCGCGGTCAGGCCAGGTTCCGCCGAAATGCTTTGCCGGGCAGCACGGTATGCCGCGAGAGGTCACGTTGCGGCACCCGGGGAGCTCACCTACCGTGGGGCCGAGCAGGGCGCCGGGAGTGGGCCCGTTCGAAGTCGACCACACGCATCGGGGGTGCCATGTCCACGACCGTCCCGGCCATCGAGGCCCACGGTCTGACCAAGCAGTACGGCGGGACGCGTGCGGTCGACGCCGTCGACCTCCACGTACCCGCGGGCGGGGTGTTCGCCCTGCTCGGAACCAACGGTGCGGGCAAGACCACCACCGTGCGCATGCTCGCGACCTTGCTGCGCCCGGATGCCGGGGACGCTCGGATCTTCGGGCACGACGTCGTCGCGGAGGCGACGGCGGTTCGATCGCTCATCGGGGTCACGGGGCAATATGCCTCGGTCGACGAGGATCTCACCGCTCGCGAGAACCTGATGATCTTCGGTCGTCTGATCGGGTCGTCGCGCCGCCGCGCCCGGGTCCGTGCCGACGAACTGCTCGAGGAATTCGGGCTGGGGGCGGTCGCCACCCGCCGGGTGGGGCACTTCTCCGGCGGGATGCGCCGGCGCCTCGATCTCGCGGCTTCGCTGATCACCCGGCCTCGCCTGCTGTTCCTCGACGAGCCGACCACCGGACTCGACCCACGGACGCGGGCGCAGATGTGGCAGACGGTTCGTGAGATGGTGGCGCGCGGTTCGACCGTGCTGCTGACCACCCAATATCTCGACGAGGCCGATGAACTCGCCGATCACATCGCGGTCATGGATCGCGGCCGGGTGGTCGCCGACGGGACCGCCGACGAATTGAAAGCCGGAGTCGGCGACATGAGTGTGAAACTCGAATTGGCCGATGCGGACGATCTGATCGCCGCGGCAGAGGTGTGCGCGCCGTTCACCGCGAACGGCGAGGCGACGATCGCGCGCGGCGAGGGCATCCTCGTACTGCCCATGTCCGACATCGACCCCCTCGCCGACATCCTCGGTGCGCTCCGCGCGCGCGGGCTCGGGTTGACGTCGGTCAACGTCGTGCGCCCGACCCTCGACGAGGTGTTCTTCGCGCTGACCGACGGGGGCGACCCCACGCGATCGGCACCGATGGCGGCACAGGCGGATTCGGCGGGAGCCCGCGCATGACCACCGGTTCCCTGCAGCCGAGCGCACTCGCCGCCGGCGACGCCCCGGCCGAACCCCACGACCGGGTTCGGCCGACCGCCGCGGTGATGCAGTCACTCACCATGACCCATCGTGGCCTGCTGAAGATCAAACACAACCCGCAGCAGCTGTTCGACGTCATCGTGCTTCCCATCGTGTTCACGGTCATGTTCTCCTCGATCTTCGGCGGCGCGATCGCCGGGAACGTGGTGGGCTACCTGCCGCTGCTCATTCCCGGCGTACTGGTCCAGGTGTGTGTCGCGGCGTCGGTGGTCACCGGCGTCCAGCTGCGCGAGGACCTCGATCGCGGGGTGTTCGACCGGTTCAAGTCGCTGCCGATCGCGCGCATCGCGCCGCTGGCCGGCGCCCTGGTGGCCAACACGTTGCGGTACGTGGTGGCCTCGGCCATCACGGTCTGCGTCGGGGTGATCATGGGGTACCGGCCGGCGAGCCCCGTGGGGGTCGCCATCGCCTGTGTCCTGATCGTGGTGGTGGCATTCTCGCTGAGCTGGATCTTCGCGCTGCTCGGCGTCCTGCTCGACAAGGCGTCGACCGTCCAGGGCGTCTCGATGCTCGTGCTGATGCCGATCACCTTCGTGTCGAACGCCCTCGTCCCGATCGACACCATGCCCGGGTGGATGCAGGCCTGTGCGTCGGCGAATCCGGTCTCCCATCTCGTCACGGCGGCGCGCGGACTGGCCGCGGGCGAGGACGTGGGAACCGACATCGCCTACACGCTCGTGGGCGCGGCGGCGGTCCTCGCCGTCGTGGTGCCGGTGACCCTGCGGACCTACATGCGGCGGACCTGAGTGTCCGCACCGAACCGATCAGCGCAAGGAGTAGCCATCATGGGCACGCCGCTCACCTTCTCGGTGGTCGTCCCGGTCTTCGACGAGGAGGACACGATCGGCGACTGCCTGACCCGCCTGGCCGCACAGTTCGACCAGATCACCGAGATCGTGGTGGTGGACAACAACTCGACCGACGGCGGCCGGGCGGTGATCGATGCCTGGTGTTCGGCTGATCCCCGTGTCCGGGTGATCGACGAAGTACGACAGGGGTTGGTCTACGCGCGCAACACCGGACTCGACGCCGCGACCGGTGATCTCATCGCCCGCATCGACGCCGACACCCGGGTGCCGCCGGACTGGGCGCGGACGATCGTGGAGTTCTTCACCGCGGATGTCCGCGGTGACTGGGCGGCCCTGTGCGGGCGAGGGGAGGCCTACGACGTGCCGCTCGCCGGCAGGTTGGACCGGTGGAAGACCCGGCTGCACCCGCTGAACAAGTTGCGGAGCGAGAAGTCCGTGTCCGAGGTGCCTGTCCTGTACGGCTCGAACATGGTGCTGCGCCGTGCGACCTGGGTGCGGATCCGGGACCGTGTCAGCATGCGACGCAACATCTTCGAAGACGTCGACATGGGACTGTGTGTCGGTGACGCCGGGGGCCGTAACGCGTTTCTCCGCTCGCTGACCGTCGGGGTGTCACCGCGCCGGATGGAGACCGGCATGGTGCCGTTCGTCCGCTACATGAGTTTCCTGCCGCGAACGTTCCTGCTGCACCGTCGCTTCGGGTTGGCAGCGGGTTCGGCGGCGGTGTACGTGCCCGCAATCACGGTCGCGCATGCGCTACGACTTGTCGTGTTGCGGTCCTACGACTCCCGGACCGGGCGCGTCGACCCGCGAAACCTGTTGCGGGGCGGTGGTTCCGATCGAGTCCTCCCGTAGGGTCGGGCGGTCGGTCGGCGTTCCGGGATCAGCCGGCGCCGCGCACCGTCGTGACGCGCACCGTGTCCTCGACGATGTCGGCCGCCGTGTGTACGGCCTCGTCGGGGGCGATGAGCCGACTGCGGAGCTCGGCGGACCGTCCCCGGACCTCGGTGTCCAGGATCGTGTCGAGGGCGCCGATCAGCGACTCCGCTGTCACCCGAGCCATCGGCAGCGTGGCCCCGACCGCGGCCTTGCTCACCGCCCGGCCCCAGATCGGCTGATCGGCGCCGACCCACGTGATCAGCGTCGGCAGGCCGGCACGCAACCCGGCGGCCACCGAACCCGCGCCGCCGTGGTGGACCGCGGCCCGACACCGCGGCAGCACGGTGTCGTGATCGACGTGTCCGACGACGCGGATCGCATCCGTGAGTCCCGATGCCTCGGATTCGGATGTGGCAGAGCCGGATTCGGTCGACATGAAACCGCTCCAGCCGCCCGACACCAGCAGGCGGATCCCGAGTCGCCGCGCTGCGGTCCGGAATGCATCGGCCAGACCGTCGGGGTCGGCGGGCAGCATGCTGCCGAAGCCGACGTACACCGGGGCGTCGCCGGCGTCGAGCCAGTCGGCCAGCGTCCCCGCTCCCGAGGCCCCGTCGAGTCCGGCGTCGCCCACCCCGGCGCGTTGCGCGGCCGCAAGGGTGAAGAACCCGACCAGCGGCCGGCGCCGGCCCCACTGGGTCGCGAGTCCGTCGAAGAGGGCCGGATCGTAGGCCTGGATCTCGGGAACGCCGGTACGGCCGATGAGTTCGGAATACGGGTGGTTCAGCGGCGACAGTCCGAGATCGGCCCGCAGCGTGGTCTCCGCCGAGCGGGTGGCGAGCCACAGGGCGCGTTCGGCGACGCGCCAGCTCAGGTCGTTGACGATCGCCGGGGCGTCGATGCCCAGGTGCGCGAGCAACGACACCGAGCTGTTGCGCCGGATGGGGCAGTAGTGCAACGGGATGTGGGGGATGCCGAGGACCGCCGAGACATTGTGGGCGCGTTCCTGACCGGCGCTGCTCGCGATGATCGCATCCGCGCCGTCGGCGAGTTCGAGCAACCGCTGCTGCATCGCCCGGCCGTCCCGCACCGACATCGCCGACACCGCACGCAACCGGGTCCGGGGGTTCTTCGACCGCATGTCCTCCCGGACCATCTCCGAGTCGAGCAGGGCACGGGTGCTCGACCCGTACGACTCGGTGGGAACCCCTGCGCCGCTGCCGAAGTCGACCAGGTCGGGTGGCAGCGCGAGAGTCGCCGTATGGCCCCGGCCCACGAGCTCGGCGGCCAGGGCGACGGCCGGCTGGGCATCGCCGCGACTGCCGTTGACTGCGATCACGAACCTCAACGTCGAACCCCTCACGTCTGGGTGCGGTCGGATGGGCGACCCGTGCCCGGCGGTGGCGGATCGGGACCGATTCTAAACACGGTCGGCCACCGCGGCGCGCGGCCGGAGACCGGGATCACCACCCGGCCGGGAACCAGGATCACCGGGCGGTCGGCATGAGGATCTCGTTCGTGATCAACGGAACCCGCGGGGACGTCCAACCGGCGACGGTGCTGGCCTGCGCGCTCGCGCGGCGCGGACACGACGTCCGTCTCGGGGTGCCGCCCAACATGATCGGGCCGGCTCTGGAGTGGGCAGACGGCATCACCGGGCTCGAGGTCGTGCGTCTCGGCGTGGACACCCGGGCCCACCTCGAGTCGGTGGCGCGAGCCCGGAAGCAGGCCGGCCGTCATCCGCTGCGACGGCTGCGCGTGCTGCTGTCGCTCCGGAACGCCGGGTGGGACCAGCTCGTCTCCGACATGGCCGAGGTCGTCGACGGTGCCGATGTCATCGTCACGGGATTGATCACCGAACAGCCCGCTCTCGCCTTCGCCGAGTCCGCCGGCGTCCCCCTGATCTCCCTTCATCACGCGCCGGTGCGGCGTAACAGTCGGGTCGCACCGGTGCCCGGTCACCTCCCGGGCGGACCGCGTGCCGTCCGGACGCAATGGGCCGCCTACGACGCCGCGTTCGCCGTCCTCACCCGACGGCGAGAGCGCCGGCTGCGCATGCACCTCGGGTCGCCCGGGTCGTCGGCGTCCTACGCCGCCCGACTGCGGGCAGCGCCCGGCCTCGAATTGCAGGCCTACGACCCGATGTTCGGCGTGGAGCACGAACGCAGGTGGACCGCCGACTCCGCGGTTCGTCGTCGTCCGACGGTCGGTTTCCTCGGATCGCCGGCAGACCAGCCCGTCGCCGGGTCCGACGCGCTCACGTCCTGGCTCGACGCCGGGGACGCCCCGATCTATGTCGGATTCGGGAGCATGCCGCTGCGGGGAGAGGCGGCCACCTTGCGCGTCGTCACCGAACTCGGTCGGCGGCTCGGTCGACGCGTCCTGGTGTGCGCCGGCTGGACCGAACTGGACGCCGAGGTCCGGGCCGAGATCGCATCCGAGGCGGTGCGGATCGAGTCCCAGGTCGATCACCGCACGGTCTTCGGCCGATGCGCGGTGGTGGTCCACCACGGCGGCGCCGGAACCACGGCGGCCGTTCTGCGCGCGGGCCGGCCGTCGGTCGTCTGCTGGTACGGCGCGGATCAGCCGTTCTGGGGCGCCGAACTCGAACGCCTGGGGGTCGGCGTGGCGATGCCCATGGCCCGCGCGGGACGGGACCTGGACGTGGACCGGTTGACCGACGCCGTCGCGTCGATGCTCGATCCCGCAGCCGCCGAGCGGTCCGGACGGCTCCGCGACGCCCTGGTGGCCGAGGATGTGGCGCTCGGGGACGCCGTGCGCGAGATCGAGCGTTCGGTGACAAGCTCGAGCACGGGGCCACGGCTCCCACAGGGACCACACAGTCACAGCGCAACGAAGGTGGACGTATGACGACGACGAAGTCGCCCATGGCCGAACAACCCGACGCCGGGCGGGCACCGGGTCTGCGTGGCCTCGCAGCCCGGCTCCGCGACGAGCGGGCGGCGATCCGAGGCGAGCGCCTGACCTCCGAGGACGCCCCGTTCTGGTTCGTCACGCCGGCACTCGGCTGGTCGGTGGTGCTCCAGCTCGTGTGGGTGTTCGACGAGGAGGTCTCGATCGAGACGCTGACCGCGATGAACGCCGCGTTCGCGCGAGGGCGCCTCAACCGCATGCTCGTCGTACCGGATGTCGTCGGAGCCCGCCCGCGGTGGGTTGCCGCGCCCGACGCACCCGGGCTGGCCGCCGACAGCCGACCGGTGCCGGAGGCGGAGATCGACGACTGGGCGACCGCCGAGATGTCCTCGGTTCCCCTCGACGCCGAGGGCGGGCGGTGCTGGCGCCTGCGGTCGGCGCCCACCGCGTCGGGTGGAACGGTGGTGTCCCTCTGTGCCCTGCACGTCGTCACCGACGGTCGCGGCATGCTCGCGGCGGCCGCCGAGGCCGCCTCGGCGTCGGAGGTGCCACTGGCTCGCGACGCGGACCGGGCGTCCGGGGCCGATCTTGCGGCGACGACGCGTCCGCCGGTCTCGTGGCGGCGGCAGCGGATCGGCGACCTCGCCGACGCCGGGTCGCAGGCAGGCGCGGTCGTCACCGGGCTCGTGAAGGCGGTACTCGAACAGCGCAAGGCCGGTGGCCCCGAACCCGACCCGCGTCCGGTCCGCGCGCCGATAGCCGAACGGTCGCCGGCCGCCGACTTCACCTGGGCGACCGCGACGGTCCCCGCGACGGACTTCGACCGGGTCGCCGCCGAGCACGACGGCACCGCGAACACGCTGTTCATCGCGGTGGTCAGCGGCTTGCTCCGCACCAGCGGCCATGCGCCGCTGCCGAATCCGATCAAGGTCGGGGTGCCTGTCGACCGTCGCGAGAGCGAGGCGGACACCCGGTCCAACCCGATCGCGGGTGTGTCGGTGTATCTCACCGACGAGCCGGTCGCCGGTGGCGATCTCGGCGGGATCCGGGCGACGTGCAAGGCGGCTTTCGTCCGACTGTCGGAGGGCCGCCGGGCACCGCACATCCACCTGCGGCCGTTGGCCTGGTTCCTGCCGCCCGCGGTCATCGTGAAGCTGGTCAGCGCGGGCAACGGGATCCCCGACGCGGTGATCTCCAACCTCGGCGACATCCCCCCGGAGGCGACGGTGCTCGGCGGGCGGTCGGCGCGCAAGGTCGCATTCCGCGGCATGGCTCAGGGCGTCGACGCCTCGGTCGGCCAGCGCTTCGGTGACGGCGTCCAGTCGTGGCTGGTCCGCACCCGTGATCAGGTGACCTTCACCGTGCTCGGTTGCGACGAGACGAGTTTTCCCTCCGATGCCGTGGTCGCGGACCTGCTCGACCGGGAACTGACGGCCTGGGGTCTGCCCCATGAGATCTGGTGATCATGACACCTGGTGAAGCTGAGGAGCACACGTGACGGCAACGGCAACCGACACCCGTCCCGCCGAGGTACTCCGCGTGACCGGCCCCGACGAGTCGTACCTGCTCGTCGCGGAACTGTTCGGGATGGGTGCGCCCATCCAGATCACCTGGGTCTTCGACGACGACCCGGGGGACGCGGCGATCGAGTCGTTGTGCGCCGGACTCGCGGCCGGGCCGCTGCATCGTGCGGTGTCGCGCCGTCGGGTCCCGTTCGCCCGGCACCGCTGGGTGCGATCGACGATGCCGGTCCGACCCGGGCCGGTGGCGGTCGTCGAGGCCGACGGAGTCGGGGAGTGGGCCGACTCCGTCCTCCGCGCGAGCCGTCTCGATCCCGTGCGGGGAACGGGTTGGCAGCTCGACTCGGCCCGGATCCGCGGCGGCGGGCGGGCGGTGTCCCTGCTCGCCTCCCACATGATCACCGACGGTCACGGCCTCTACCGGCTGGTGGCCGACGCCGCGGCGGGCCGCACCGCCGGTCTGCCCGCTCCCGTCAGCGGACACTCCTGGGAGGCGGTCCGCGCCGACGCCGCCGACGCCGCCGAGTCGGTGCGCGCAGCCGCCCGATCAGCGCGAATCCTGATCCGCGAGGCCCGGGCGGCGCGAGGCACCGACACCGGATCCGCCGACACCCGATCCGCGCCGGGATCGTCGCGTACCACGCGTCCGGCGAGACCTCGGTCCGCGCCCGAGCCGGACACGACGCTGGCGACGGTCGACGTCTCGGCAACCGAATGGGCCGCGCGCGCCACCGAGCACGGCGGTACCGGCAACTCCCTGTTCACCGCTTTGCTCGCCGGTGTCGTGCACCGTTCGGGTCGCCCGCTCGACGGTCCGATGAAGGTGTGCATCGCGGTCAGCAAGCGGGACGGCGACCACGACAACCGCGCCAATGCGTCGGGCGGGGTGTGGATCCGCCTTGCCGACCCCGTCGAACCGGACACCGACCTCACCGCCATCCGGTCATCGAGCAAACGGGCCTTCGTCGACTACGCCGAGTCCGGGGCCGATCAGGCCGCCGACAACCTGCAGCCGATCGTGCGCATTCTGCCGAGACGACTCATCGGTCGGTTGATGCGCGGAATCCCCGGACCCGACACCACCGTGTCGAATCTCGGGGCCACGCCCGACTCGGCGATGCGGATCGGCGGTCACACCGCGTCCCGGTTCGCCATCCGCGCGGTGATGCAGGGGATGCCCGCCCAGGAGCGGCGCGAACGCGGCCCGGCGGTCGCCGCCTGGGCGGTCACCTACGGCGACACCGTCACGCTCACCTTCTTCGGCATCGACCCCGACGATTTCGGCGATCCCGTCCGGCTGCGCACACTGATCGCCGACGAGTTGACCGCCTGGCGGATCGGACATCGATTCTGGTGACGTCGGCACACATCGCGATCGTTCTGTACGGCAGCCGGGGCGACATCCAGCCCGGTATCTGCCTCGCCCTCGAACTCCAGGTGCGCGGCCACCGCGTGAGCGCCCTCGTCCCGCCGAACCTGGCCGGCCTCGCGCGGGCCACCGGCGTCCGCGACGTCCACGAGATCGGTCTGGACTCCGACACCGCGTGGTCGTCGGAGGACGCGCGGTCGGCGCGCAACAGTCGTAACCCATTGGCGCGGATGGCGTTTGCGCTGCGGACGGTCCGCGGCGGATTCGACGCCCTGGACGCCGCCCTCGAGCGACTCTTCATCGCGGGTACGGCGCCGCTGCGCGACACCGACCTCCTCGTCGTCGCGCCGCTGTGCCAGGACCGCGGGCTGGCGGTCGCCGAACATCTGGGCATCCCGCTGACCGTGCTGAGATACGGCCCGATGTCGGAGAATGGACTCCTCGGCGCCGTACCGGGACTCACCGACAGCTGGTCGCCGGACGCGAAGCGGCGCTCCTGGCGCCTCGCCGACCGGTTGACCTGGGCCGCGACGGGGTGGAACGAGAATCGGTTCCGGCGCCGGCTCGGGCTCGACCGGGCTCGGCGACCGCTGCCGGTGCGGCTGAACGCCTCCGGGATCCCCCAGATCCAGGCCTACGATGCGGAGATGGTTCCGGGCCTCGCCGCGGAGTGGGACGATCGCAAACCCGTCGTCGGATTCTTCGACCTGCCCGCGGGAAGCCGGGCGGGTATCTCCGAGATCGACGCCGGGGCAACCGATCTCGGCCGATGGCTGGCCGCCGGCGAAGCTCCGCTGTTCGTGACGTTCGGCAGCATGCCGATCCTCGACCCGGAGGCTCTGATCGCCCGCTGGCGGACAGCCGCCCGTGCCCAGGGGGTGCGCTGCCTCATCGCCATGGGAGATCCGACCGGAGTCGATCCCGACGACCCGGACGTGTTCTACGTCGCGGGTGTCGACCACGCGTCGGTCCTGCCGCGATGCGCGGCCGCAGTCCATCACGGCGGCGCCGGCACCACCGCGGCGAGTCTGCGGGCCGGCCTCCCCACCCTGGTTTGCGCGGTCACCGCCGATCAGCCGTTCTGGGGTGAACGGGTCCGTGCCCTGGGCGTCGGGGCGGCCGTCCGGCTGTCGAGTTTCACCGACGACGACGCGCGCGCGGGTCTCGCGGTCCTGTTCGACGACGGAACCCGTTCGGCCGCTGCTGCTCTCGCCCGCCGGATGACGCCCGCCGACAAGGCCGTCGCGGCGGCCGCCGACATCTGCGAAGCCCGGCTGACCTAGAACCGGCACCCACGACCGCTCAGACGACTGCGGCCACCGACCCTCTCCGGGCGGCGGGCCGATG
>ERZ501011.45-NODE-45-length-40401-cov-7.671616_pt1 | contig 40401 bp, 40 predicted proteins | sample MGYA00248833_ERZ501011 | MGnify/ENA primary metagenome ERZ501011 (study PRJEB25958, sample SAMN03398530) | human skin metagenome | study: EMG produced TPA metagenomics assembly of the Human Skin Microbiome Metagenome (human skin metagenome) data set. | reverse complement strand
GCTCGGCCGTTCTCGCGCTGGCGCTGCAGCGCGGCGCCCTGGCGGCGGAGATGGCGTTCGAGCTGTCACGGCTGGAAGAAGCGTTTCAGGAAGGCCAATGGGGTGTGGACGCGGAGGCGGCGGAGCGCACGGGTCGGATCCGCGCCGAGGCGATCCTGCTGCAGAGGTGGTTCGAGGCGCTGAGCTAAACTTTCCAAGCAGGAAAGGCACGGCTTGACGGAATGGAAAGTCTCAGTCATCGCTTCTCTGCGAAGTTGGTGAGGAGACGGTCATGTCGGACGAGCGGAACATCCATGATCAGGCGTTGGCGGACATTCGTCGCTCGCAGGACGCCGTCCGGCGGCGCATGACGCGGGGCTCCTGGCGTTACGATCTCAGCTACTCCGCCATAGCGGCGGTGATGGTGGCGGGTCAGGCCCTGCCGATACCGTTCAATGTGCTGGCGTCCGGCGGCGGGGCGGTTTGCCTGGCGCTGCTGTGGAAGCGCTGGTCCGAAAAGAACGGAGTCAGCGTCACCGGCCTGTCGCCCAGGCGCGCACGCTGGGCCGCCATTCTGGTCGGCCTGCTGCTGGGCGCGATGATGATCGGGGCGCTTTATCTCGGCCGAACGGATCAGGCCCATTGGGCGCTGGCGCTCGGCGCGGCGGCCTTTGTGGCGGCCCTGGCGCTGTCGCGTCTGTGGATGCGGCTCTATCTCGCGGAAGGGGAGGCGCGGTCTTGAGCGCGCCGGTCTTCGACGGCGTGATCCACGCGCCGGGGCGGCTGCAGATCTGCGCCATGCTGTCCGCCGCCGACGAGGTGGAGTTCGGCGTGATCCGCGACGGCATCGGCGTGTCGGACTCCGTCCTGTCCAAGCACGTCAAGCAGTTGGAGGAGGCGGGATACGTCAAGGTGCGCAAGGCCGCCTTCGCCGGGCGACAACGCACCTGGCTCGGCCTGACGGCGAACGGGAGAGCGGCCTTCGCCGGCCATGTCGCGGAACTGACCCGGCTGGCGGGCCTTGCGGGCGTGTCGGTCAGCGCCTGACCAGCGATTCGCGCTCGCTTGGCGTAAGATGGCGCCAGCGACCCTCACGCAACTCGCCCAGCTTCAGCGGCCCGATGCGGATACGCTGAAGATCGATCACCTCCAGCCCCACCAGTTCGCACATACGGCGAATCTGGCGATTGCGTCCTTCCGTCAAGATGAAGCGCAGCCGTTGGGGCTCGATCTGGGTGACGCGGGCGCGCTTCAGCTGGCGGCCGTCCAGTTCGAGCCCGTGCCGCAGCCGCGACAGGGCCGCCTCGGTCACGCGGCCGTCGACGCGGACGAGATACTCCTTGTCCAGCTCGGACTGCGGCCCGATCACCGCCTTGGCCACCACGCCGTCCGAAGACAGCAGCAGCAGACCGCGTGAGTCCTCGTCCAGGCGTCCGATCGGCGGCAGGGATGCTTCTCGAGCAGGGCTCTCGCCCTCGCCGACGCGGTTGGCGGCGGTCAGAAGGCGCACGGCCGGAACCTTGCCCGGCTCCGGCTGACCCGAGACATAGCCGACCGGCTTGTTCATCACGATGGTCACGCCGGCCGCCAGGGTCGCCTGGGCGCGCTGGTCGAGAGTCAGCGTCTGGCCAGGCTCGATCTTGCGGCCGGGATCGCGCACCGTCTCGCCGTCGATCGACACAAGGCCGTCGGCGATCAGCCCTTCGGCTTCCCGGCGAGAACAGACGCCGGTCTGGCCCAGCCACTTGTTGAGGCGCATCCGCTCGGCGCCGTCGAAGGTGCGGACAAAGCTCATCAGGCGCGCCTGAAAAGGAGCACGAGGTTGTTGGCGGGCATGGCGATGCGCAGGGTGAAGGCGAGGCCATGCTCGCGAGCCGTCGCGATCACGGCGTCCCGATCCCGCAGACCCCAGGCGGGATCGCGCGCCCTCAGGCTTGCGTCGAACGCGGCGTTGGATGGCGCGAGCGGCTGATCCGCTTCCAAAAAGGGGCCGTACAGCGCCAGCAGACCACCGGGCCGGGGCAGGACGCGCTCAGCCAGCCTCATCAGCCCGGTGGTCGCTTCGGTCGGGCTGATGTGGATCATGTTGGCGCAGAAGACCGCATCAAAGGCGGCGTCCGGCCAGGCGTCAGGCTGCAGGCAGTCGAGCGCCAGCGCGGCCGCAATGTTGGGCGCGCCGCTGGCGGCTCTCCAGCGATCGATGCTGTCGCGGGCCTCGACGCTGACGTCGCTGGGGGTCCACAGGAGGCCAGGCAGGGCCGAGGCGAACCTCGCGGCATGCTCGCCGGACCCGGAAGCGATCTCCAGAACCCGTCCGTGGGCCGAAAGGTGCGCCTTCAGCACGCGCAGGATCGGCTCGGCGTTGCGGCGCGCGGCGGGCGAGGAGACGGCGCCGTCAGGCGTTCGGGACAGGATTTCGAGGCTTTGCACGCTCTTGTCTTAGCGGTCTCCGCCGAGTGTGGGGAAGGGCTTGCCACGCGGCGCGGCAGGGTGGATGGACCCGGCGTGACTTCCGACAACGACATCGTGGTGATCGGCGCCGGCGTGTTTGGTCTCTGCGCGGCGCTGGAGCTTCAACGGCGCGGGCGTTCGGTGATGGTGATCGATCCGGGCGGGGAGAACGCCTCTTCGGTGGCCGCCGGAATGATCGCGCCGGCCATGGAGGCGGCGCTCGAAGACGTCGACGCCGGCCATGCGGCCTTGCTGCGACGCGCCCGCGACCTCTGGCCCGACTTCGCGGACGCCACTGGCGTCACCCTGCTGACGCCGGGCGCCGAGTGGCGTGGGCCTGGCATCGACGACATCGAGCACCGCATGCGCAGGCTCGGCTTCGACGCGCGGCGGGACCAGGACGTGCTGACGACGACCCAGGATCTCCAGGTCGATCCCGCCCAGGCCCTGCAGGCGATGCGCGAACGGGTGCGGATCGTCTCCGGCGAGGTCGAGACGATGCGGCGGGAGCAGGGGCGGTGGATCGTCACCTGTCGGGGCCGTGATGCGGCGGCGAAAATCGTCGTGCTGGCGACAGGCGCGGCATCGCCACCAGCAGGAACGCCGGAGGCCGCCGCACGCCTGATCGGCGCGATCCAGCCGATCCGGGGACAGATCGGACGGATCGGGACGCGCCTGGCGGATCACGCCGTTCGCGGGCGGGGCGTCTATGTCGCGCCCGGAATCACAGGTGCGGTGGTCGGAGCCACCATGGATGTCGGGCGGCGTGATCTGGAGCCTGACGCCGCCGACGGCGAACGGCTGACGAGCGCCGCCTCCGCATTATTGGGGCGCGACCTGTTCGATTTGCCCGTGGAATGGAAGGTCGGCGTGCGCGGCGCCAGCCCCGACGGTCTGCCGATCATCGGTCGCGCGCCGGACGGCGAGGACCTGTGGCTTTCGCTGGCCCCGCGCCGCAATGGTTGGCTGCTGGGGCCGCTGGCGGGCCGGATCATTGCGGACGGCGTGAGCGGGAAGCCGGAAGACGCGGACGTTCGGCGACTGGATCCAGGACGGTTTCATCCAGCTGTCGGTTGAACCACTCGATCAATGCGTATTAGCGTTTGGTTAACCACGTTCGTCGATGGTCAACGCGCTATGGCTGTTGGTGCGATTCCAGGCGGAAACGGAGTGGAGGCGGCGATCCGACGCGCCTCGCGCGCGACCGGCGTGGACTTCGACTTCCTGATGAAGACGGCCCGGCGAGAGAGCGCCATGAACCCGGCCGCCAAGGCGCGCACGTCTTCGGCGGCGGGGCTGTTCCAGTTCATCGAGCAGACCTGGCTGGCGACGGTCAAGCAGCACGGGCCGAGCCATGGCTACGGCCAATATGCGGACCTGATCCACCGGGGCGGGGACGGGCGCTGGCGGGTGGAGGGGTCCGCGCGCAACGTGGTGCTGGATCTGCGCTTCGACGCCCAGGCGGCTTCCTCGATGGCGGCCGAACTGACGGCGTCCAACGCAGCCTATCTGCGTGGCCGCACGGGTCAGGAGCCGGGCGCCGGCGATCTGTATGCCGCCCACTTCCTTGGACCGGCCGGCGCCGCCAAGCTGATGGAGGCCATGCAGACGCGGCCGGGCGCCAGCGCGGCGGCTCTGTTTCCCGAGGCGGCGTCCGCCAATCGTTCGATCTTCTATCGGGACGGCCGCTCGGCCACCGTTGCGGAGGTCCACGCCAATCTGCAGCGCTCCGCCGGCGGCGGCGCGCCTGCGGCGGGAACCGGTGTAACCGATGTTCCTGCGCCGAAACCATCGGATCCCGACATGATGCTGGCCGCCCGGCTTGAGCGGATCCGACAGGATCAGGGTTTGCTGGCGCTTCTTCTGGGGCAGGATGGATCGAGCGGCGGCGGCTTTGGCCAGGCGTTCACGCCGCGCGCAGAGGATGCGGCGTAGTCTTCAACGCATGGTAAACCGCGCGTTAAGCAACAGGGATGGATGATCGACCGACCATCCGATCCCGCTGCGAGCCCCCGATGACCGCCTTTCGCGCCCGCCTGACCGATGTCGACATCCGCCGGCTGGTCAAGGCCGAGGACGAGGACGAGCGCGCAGAGGCCGCGCATAAGCTGTGCCGCAGCATGGAGCGGATTCCGCTCGATCCGACGGACCGGGCGGCGGCGCAGAAGATACTGCGTGTTCTGGCGCAGGACGCGGCTGAGCTCGTCAGGCGCGCCATGGCCGTGACGCTGAAGAGCTCGGACCTCATTCCCAACGACGTGGCGCGGAGACTGGCGGCGGATGTCGACTCGATCGCCTTGCCGCTGATCGGCTTTTCGCCGGCCTTCGGCGACGACGACCTGATCGAGATCGTGCGGGCCGGCTCGGCCGCGCGTCAGACGGCGGTGGCCGCGCGTCCTCGCGTGTCGCGCGACGTGGCCGAGGTCCTGGCGGCCGAGGGCGCGGAGACCGCCGTGCGAACATTGGCCGCGAACGACAACGCCGACCTGTCCGAGCGGTCGCTGGGCGTCATCGTCGATCGGTTCGGCGGCGCGCCGGAAGTCGTGGCCGCCGTGGCCTATCGCCAGGCGTTGCCGCTGGAGATCACCGAACGGCTGATCGCCTGCGCCAGCGACGCTGTGCGCGAACACTTGGTCACGCGCCACGCCGTCACGGCCGAGACGGCCATCCGCCTGTCGCAGTTCGCACGCGAGCGGGCGACCGTCGACCTGGTGGACCAGGCGGCGGCCAGCGCCGACATCGGCGCGTTCGTGACCCAACTGAACGCGCGGCGAGCGCTGACCGCTTCGCTGCTGCTGCGTGGGTTGGCGCGAGGTCAGATGGCGTTGCTGGAGCATGGGCTGGCCGAACTGGCGAACACGCCGCACGCGCGCGCCTGGCAGATGGTGCACGACGCCGGACCGCTGGGGCTGAAGGCGATCTATGACCGCGCGGGACTGCCGCCGCGCCTGTTCCAAGCCTTCCGGGCCGGGGTGGACACCTGGCGCGCCTTGCAAGCCGAGGGCGCTGACACCAGTGGCGACGTATTCCGCAGCAGGATGCTGGAGCGATTCCTGACGCAGCGGCCGACCACGTCTCGTGACGACCTGGCCTATCTGATGGAGCGGCTGGATGGGCCCGCTCGGCCGCAACATCGCGCCGCCGCCTGATCGGGAATTCAGAAATAATGGCCGGCGGTGCGGCGGGCCTGTCCGGTTTGAAAGCTTTACGCCAGGTGCTCGGCGACGCGCGCTTCGAGCGTCTCCGCCAGGGCGCGGCCGGTCGGATGGTCGTCGGTCTTGATGCCGTCGCGGACCACCGCTCGAATCGCATCGACGTGGGCGTCGATGATGATCAAGGGAGCGTCCATGCGACGCGCGGGGTCGTCGAGCATCCGGCACAGCGATCCGGCGATCCGCGTCACCAGCGGATACTCATAGGTGGTGCCGAGCCCTTTAAGGTCATGGGCGCGAAAGTAGAGAGCCTCGGCCGTCTCGGGCGTATAGCCGAGGCTGCGGATGTCGGCCTGCGCCTTGTCCAGCTTGGCGATCTCGTCTTGCAGCCACTGGGCGAACTGGGTGGACATCGCCTTCAGCGCTTCTTCGGCCTTGGCGATGGCGATGGCGTCGGCGTTGATGCCGAAGCCGCCGCCGACCTTGGCGCGCAGGGTGTTGGGCGGCCGGATGACCTGGGCCGGATTGCTCATGGACGACTTCCCAGACGATTTCCGCCGAGCATGCCGCCGCGGCCTTAACATAGGGTGACCGCTATCCGGCGAACTGCTCCGCCAGCACCCGCTCGTCGAAAGAACGGCCCGCGTCGAACAGCATGGTCAGCTGCAGGTCTCGGCGCTCGAACACGTCGACGCGGGCGACCCTTCGCACCTCGAACCCGTCCGCTGTGGCGCTGACAGGGCGCTTGTCCGGCTCAAGCACCTCGAACCGCACCCGGGCGCCGTGGGACAGAAGCGCGCCGCGCCAGCGACGCGGCCGAAAGGCGCTGATGGGCGTCAGCGCCAGGATGCGTGCATCCAAAGGGATGATCGGCCCATGGGCGGACAGGTTGTAGGCGGTGGACCCGGCCGGCGTGGCGACCAGGCAGCCGTCGCAGATCAGTTCCTCAAGGCGCACCTTGCCGTCGATGCTGATCCGCAGCTTGGCGCTTTGGCGTGTCTGGCGCAGCAGCGAGACCTCGTTCAGGGCAAGGCCGGTCTGCACCGCTCCTGTTTCGCTCCAGGCGTCCATCTGCAACGGATGGATCACCGTCCGTTCGGCCTGGGCGATCCGCTCCAGAAGACCATCTTCGGCGTAGTCGTTCATCAGAAAACCGACCGAGCCTCGGTTCATGCCAAACACCGGGGTCCCGCGCCGAAGGTTGGCGTGGAGCGTCTCCAGCATCTGACCGTCGCCACCCAGCGAGACGATGACGTCGGCCTCGTCCTCGGTGACGCCGCCATAACGGGCGGACAGCTCACGGCGGGCCGACTGCGCCTCTGGTCGGTCGCTGGCGACAAAGGCCAGGCGCGGACTTGCGCCTCCCGGACGTGGATCAAGATCAGTGGTCACGGCCGCAGGCAAGCCTCAGCACGGCCCATGAGTCAAACCGCAGAGCCGTTAGGCGTCGTGGCCAATTTTCGAAACAGCTGGGCGGCGCCTTCCCGCGTGACGGCGGGCGGCCGCCATTCCGCAGGACCGCCCGGCAGGCCGCCGCACAGCCTGCGCACCTCAAGCAGCATGGGTGAGAACACCGCCTTGTCGACGCCGGCGGCGGTGCAGGCGAGAAACAGCATCTCCGGGCCCGGCGCGCGCAAGGCCGCCTGGATCTGGCTGAAGGGAAAGCCCGTCAGTGCGGCCAGCACGTGTTCGAACAGGCTGAGGCGATCCTCCCGCAGGGCTCGTACCAATAGACCCGCACGGAGTTGACCGCCGGCCTGCAGCTTCATGACCAGGCGACGGTCAGCCTCGGCGTCGGCGGCTGAGTTGGTCCCCTCCAGGAAAAGGGGGCCGCTGCGGCCGCGCGCCTGTTCGACGGCACGATCGATGGCGGGAGCCAGCCGCGCATCCTCGATCTTGAAGCGGTCGTTGATCGCCTCACGCAGCGCCTGACCCACCCATTCGTAGAGTTGCGCCGCCAGGGCTTCGGTCAGGCGTGGATGACGAGACAAGGGCGAGCGCAGCCCCGCGATCCGGCGAGAATGCTCCACCAGCCGACGCATCGCCTCGTCGTTGAGGCGCGCGGACGTGTTGCCGGCGAGCGCCGTCAGCGGCGCCGGTTCCGCCTGGTCGATGATTGCGTCGGCGACGACCGGGGAAAGGCGCGGGCGCCGCGCCACCTCGATCTGGTGCTCAAGCGTGGCCTCGACCAAGATGCGCAGGAGGTCGGCATCGGCCAGCAAGGGGCTGGCGGCGATAACCGGACGCGCGATCTCGATGTCGTCGAGGGCGAGGATGTGGATCAGCGCAGGCGGCGCCCAGTCGGCGTCCCCCAGGGCCTGCGACAGGGTGATCCGGATGTCCCGTTCGGCCTGCCTGGCCAAGGTCATGAAGATGTCGCCGAGGACCGGGGAGGCGCAGATGTCCGGCTGCGTTCTGCACAGCGTCAGCACCCCGTCCAGCAGTCGCCGCCGGTTTTCCGGCGAACGGCTGTGCGCCAGTTCCACCAGCTCGGACAGCGAAAGCGTGTCTGATCCGGCATGCCCGGGCTGATCTTGCATGACGACGCTGGACACGGCGCTTCTCCGAATCCTCGTTGATCCGCGACCGCCAGCTTGCGCGGCGAACCTTCGCTTAGCAACCTAAGCTTGACGCCGGGCGTGCGGCGTTCGACGCTGCCGAAGGCTGCAGGGGGGAAGACGGCATGGCGGACGGAGCAACCGGAGTTCAAGCCAGGGTTTCAGCGGAGGAGTGGCGCGCACGCGTGGACCTCGCCGCGCTCTACCGTCTGGTGGCGCTGCACGGGTGGGACGACATGATCTTCACCCACATCTCCGCGCGCGTGCCCGGGCCCGAGCACCACTTCCTGATCAATCCGTACGGCTGGTATTTCGAGGAGATGACGGCCTCGGCGCTGGTCAAGGTCGATCTGGATGGAAACATCGTCGATCAGACCGACAGCTTCATCAATCCGGCCGGGTTCACGATCCACTCCGCGGTGCATGCGGCGCGTGAGGACGCCAGGTTCGTGATGCACCTGCACACGGTCGCCGGCGTCGGGGTGGCCGCCCAGAAGGAAGGGCTGCTGCCGCTCGGCCAGAACGCCTGCCTGCTTCAGCATCAGGTGGCCTACCACGGCTACGAGGGTCTGGCGCTGAACCATGAGGAGCGAGAGCGTCTGGTGGCGGATTTGGGCGACAAGCCACTGATGCTGCTGCGCAACCATGGGACGCTGGCGGTGGGGGAGACGGCGGCGCAGGCCTGGGTCGGCATGTTCTTCCTGGAGCGGGCGTGCGCCCAGCAGATCGCGGCTCTCTCGGCCGGCCCCGACGGGGTGCTGACCGCGCCGGACGCGGCCCAGGCCGAAACAAGGGAGCAGGGGCGCGGCATCGGCTTCATCTCGGCGCTGGCCTGGCCGGGCGCGCTGCGGATGCTGGATCGCAGGTCGCCGGGCTACGACGCATGAAGGCGGCGACATGGGTGGTTGTGGCGGCGGGGGCGAGCCTCGCCGCCACGCCCGCGCTGGCGGGCGCCTGGGTGCAGCCCAAGGGGCGGGCGCAGGTGATCGTCAAGGCCGAGGCGATGGAGGCCGACTCCGGCTTTGATCCAGCCGGCGACGAGCGGCCGTTGCCGGCGCCGCAGCGGGACGACGCCTTGAGCGTGTTCGCCGAATACGGCCTGACCGACCGACTGACGCTGCAGCTCAAGGGCGAGTGGCAGTCGGGCGAGGACGCCTTTGTCGATTATGATGGGCGCGGACCGATCGAGATAGGCGTGACCTGGCAGGCATGGCGCGACGATCGCACGGCCGTCAGCCTCTATGGCGGCTTCGCCGAAGCGGGCGATGGGCGCAACGCAGCCTATGCGCCTCCCGGCGTCGGCGAGCGCGACTGGGAGGCGCGGGCGTCGATCGGTCGGTCTTTCGGGGAGGGCGGCCGTGCCCGCTTCGGCTTTGACCGGAGCTTTGTGGAACTGCAGGCGGCCCGGCGCATCCGCGACGGCCTGCCGGACGAGACGCGGGTCGACTTCACCGCCGGCGCGCACTTCGGCGAGCGCTGGCTGGTGCTGGCGCAGGCCTACGGCGGCGCGGCGGACGGCGGATCGCGCTGGCTGTCGGCGGAGACCTCCGTTGTGCGGCATCTGGGGACCTGGAGCGTCCAGGCCGGCTGGCGGCAGACGGTCGCCGGACGCGAGACGCCGATCTCTCGGGGCCCCGTTCTGGCGATCTGGAAAAGGTTCTGAGCGGCGCGACGGAAACGAAGGGGCCCTGCGTTACAGACACTTAATGTTGCGCCGGCGCCCTGAACGGGTAAGTCGGTCGCGCCCTGACCGACGCGAGACCGCCAGCGTGATCAAACGCCACTTCTTTCTTATCGCCGCCGCCTGTGTTCTGGTCGCCATGGTCGTCGCCGCCGTCGTCAAGATCGGCTTTGGAGGCGATGGGGAAGGCGGAGCCGCAGGACCTGGCGGCGCGTCCGGCGGCGCCGGGCGGGGGCAACAGGTTTCCGAAGCGGTGGTCGCGCCGCGCCAGTTCTCCGATCAAATCCGGGTGCTGGGGGTGGCGAGGGGCCTGCGGTCCGTTAACATCACCTCTTCCACCACGGAACTGATCACCCGGGTCCTGTTCACCGATGGTCAGCGCGTGGCCGCCGGCGCACCGCTGGTGGAGCTGCAGGCGCGCGAGGAGGACGCCGCCATCATTCAGGCGCGCGCGGCCGTCGCCCAGGCGCGGCGCGAGTATGAACGCTATCAGACCCTGGCCGAGCGAGGCATCGCCGCCCGGGTGACGGCCGAGGATGCGGAGACGGCGCTGGAGACCGCGCAGGCGGAGCTGTCGGCGGCGCAGGCGCGGCGCGGCGATCGCCTTATACGCGCGCCCTTCGCCGGCACTCTGGGGCTCAGCACCGTCACCGCCGGCACCTTGATCAATCCCGGCGCGGTGATCGCGACGCTGGACGACACCTCTTCTGTGCGCGTCGATTTCCCGCTGCCTGAGCGCTACCTCAGCCAGCTGAGCCCCGGCGCGGTGATCACGGCGACGGCCGACGCATACGGCGACGAGACGTTTCAGGGCCGGATCGCCCTGATCGACACGCGCGTGAACGAGACCACGCGCGCCGCCACCGCCCGCGCCGAGTTCGCAAACCCCGGCGGGCGTATCCGCCCAGGTATGCTGATGCGGGTCGCCGTCCAGCAGGGACAGCGGCAGGAGCCGGCCGCGCCCGAGGCTGCGGTCCAGTATCAAGGCGAAGGCGCCTTCGTGTACCGTATCGCACGTGGTGAGAACGGCTCGACCGCCCAGCGAGTCGAGGTTCAGACAGGGGCGGTCGAGAACGGCTTCGTCGAGATCATCTCCGGCCTTGAAGCCGGTGACCGGATCGTCGGCTCGGGCCTCAACCGCATCCAACCCGGCGCGCCGGTGACGACGGCTTCAGGCCGCGGGCAGGGTGGAGCCCAGCCTGCACCGCAAGGCGGAGCCGCCACGCGATGATGATCTCCGATCTGTCGGTCCGCCGCCCCGTTTTTGCGGCCGTGGCGTCGATCGTGCTCTGCGTGATCGGGCTTGCGGCCTTCTTCTTCCTGCCGGTGCGTGAGCTGCCGGACGTCGATCCTCCCATCGTGTCGGTCAGCACCAGCTACGCCGGCGCCTCCGCCGAGGTGATCGAAAGCCGGATCACCGAGCCGATCGAGCAGCAGATCGCCGGCATCCAGGGCGTGGAGCGGCTGAACTCCACCAGCCGCGACGGCCGCTCCAACGTCAACATTGAGTTCTCGCTGGACCGCAACATCGACGATGCGGCCAACGACGTGCGCGACCGCGTGTCGCGCGTGATCGGCAATCTGCCGGACCAGGCCGATCCGCCGGAAGTGGCGAAGGCCGATTCCGACAGCCAGCCGATCATCATCCTGTTCCTGCGCTCGACCAGCATGAACCGGCTGCAGCTGACGGACTATGCTGATCGCAACCTCGTCGACCGGTTGGCGACGGTCCCGGGCGTGGCCCAGGTCAACATCTACGGCGAGCAGCGCTACGCCATGCGCATCTGGCTGGATCCAGCCGCGTTGGCCGCGCGCAACCTCACCGTCACCGACGTGGAGACGGCTCTGACCACACAGAACGTGGAGCTGCCGGCGGGATCGCTGGAGTCCACGTCCAAGGACTACACGGTCCGGGTTGCGCGCAATTATGCGCTGCCGCAGGACTTCGCTCAGTTGCCGGTCGGCACGCGCGGCTCGGCCTCCGTGTCGAGTGCGACGGCGACCGGCACGGGCAGCGGCTCGGCCGCCATCATCCAGGGGCAGCCGACCTATGTGACGCGGCTCGGCGACATCGCCCGCATCGAGGAGGCGCCCGAGGAGGATCGCCGCCTGTTCCGAGGCAACGGCGTTGATCAGATCGGTCTGGCGGTGACCCGTCAGGCCCAGTCCAACGACCTGGCCATCTCCGACGGCGTCAAGAAGATGATGGAGGAGATCCAGCCCAGCCTTCCGCCCGGAACCGAGCTGGCGATCGGCTCGGACAACTCGGTCTTCACCTCGCACGCCATCGACGAGGTCTGGATCACCATCGGCATCTCCATGGCCTTGGTGGCGCTGGTGAACTTCATCTTCCTGGGCAGCCTGCGCGCCGCCCTGATCCCGTCCATTGTTGCGCCGATCTGCCTGCTTGCGACCTTCATCGTGCTGGCCCCGCTCGGCTTCTCGCTGAACCTGCTGACGCTTCTGGCGCTGGTGCTGGCGATCGGCCTGGTGGTGGACGACGCCATCGTTGTGGTCGAGAACATCCAGCGCCGCCTGGACCTCGGCGAGCCGCCGCTGGTCGCCGCCGAGCGCGGGGCGCGGCAGGTGTTCTTCGCCGTGGTGGCGACCACGATCGTGCTGCTGTCGGTGTTTGCGCCGCTGCTGTTCCTTCCGGGCTACATCGGCCGCCTGTTCGTGGAGCTGGCGGCGGCGATCGCGGCGGCCGTGGCCTTCTCGGCATTCCTGGCGCTGACGCTGTCGCCGATGCTGGCGTCGAAAATCTTGAAGCCGGCGCATGGCGGCGGCTGGGTCGCGCGTCGCGTCGACCGGGCGATGGACGGGCTGAAAAACTCCTACGGCGCCTCCTTGTCCGCCCTGCTTGGGCGTCGCGCGGCCGTGTTCGGCGTGGCCGGTCTGATCCTGCTGGTCGGCGGCGGCGCCGCAGCCATGTTCTTCACCCTGCCGGATGAGTTGGTGCCGCCGGAGGACCGCGGCCGCGTCAGCGTGCGGGTGCAGGGGCCGGAAGGCGCCGGCTTCGACTACACCCGTCGGATCATGCTGGGGCTGGAACCGATCCTTGAGGACTATCGCGCCTCGGGCGAAGCCGACAGTTATCTGGTGTCCGCGCCGGGCTTTGGCGGTGGCAGCTACAACTCTGGCAACGCAACACTGACCCTTGCGGACTGGTCGGCGCGTGACCGATCGGCCGACGAGATCGCTCAGGAATTGAACCGCAAGCTGCGGAGCCAGACGGACGCCCAGGTCAACGCCTCCACTCCCGGCGCCTTTCAGCGCGGGGGCGGCAACTCCAACTCGGTCGAGATGATCGTCACGGGCGCGGAGTACAGCCAAATCTACGCCTGGCTGCAGCCGGTGCTGGCGGCGGCGCAGGAGAACCCCGGCTTTTCCCGGCCGCGTCTGAACTATGAGCCCAACTCGCCGCGCCTGCTGGTCGATGTTGATCCGCAAAAGGCGGCGGCGCTTGGCGTGTCGTCGCAGACAATCGGACGGACGCTGGAGACCATGTTCGGTTCTCGCCGCGCCACGACCTACATCAAGGGCGGGCAGGAATACGATGTGATCCTGCAGACGGAGCGGAACAATCGCCGCGAGGTCGGCGACCTGGAGGCGCTTTATGTCGCGACCGGCGGCGGACAGCTGGTGCCGCTATCGGCCGTGGTCGCCACTGAAACGACCGGGGACACGCCGGAGCGGCGACGCCTGGATCGGCAGCGTTCCATCTCCTTGCAGGCCGACCTGAACCCCGGCACCACCATAGCCGACGCGGTCACCTTCCTGGAGACGGAGGCGGCCAAGCAGCAGACGAGCGGGATCACCCTTCAGTGGGGCGGCGCGGCGCGCGATCAGCAGGAGGCCGGCGGCGCCGTCGCGGCGGCGTTCGGCCTGGCGTTGCTGCTCGTCTTCCTGGTGCTGGCGGCGCAGTTCGAAAGCTGGATCACGCCGGCGGTGATCATGCTGACGGTGCCCCTGGCGGCGGCTGGAGGTCTGTTCGGCCTGCTGATGGCGGGCTCGAGCCTCAACATCTATTCGCAGATCGGCCTGATTATCCTGATCGGGGTGGCGGCCAAGAACGGCATCCTGATCGTGGAGTTCGCCAATCAGCTGCGAGATCAGGGGCGATCGATCAGCGAGGCGATCATCGAGTCGTCCACCCTGCGTCTGCGGCCCATCATCATGACCTCCATCGCCACGGCTTTCGGGGCCTTGCCGCTGGTGCTGTGGCAGGGAGCGGGGGCAGGCAGTCGCCAGACCATCGGCGTGGTGATCTTCACTGGAGCGATCTTCGCGACCCTGCTGACGCTGTTCGTGGTGCCGGTGATCTATGGCCTGCTGGCGCGCTTCACCCGATCGCCGGAATACACCGCCCGCAAGATCGAGCAGTGGGAGGCCCAGGAGGGCTCGCGTCCTGAAGGTCTGGCTCCGGCCGAGTGAGGATCAGGAGGCGGGCTGCGTCGACGCTGGCGTATAGCCCGTCTCCACCTTTAAAAAGGCCACGAGGTCGCGCCGGTCCGTCGCATCGGGAAGTCCGGGGAAGCTCATCTTGTTGCCCGGAAGGAAGGTGCGCGGGTTCTCCAGCCAATGGTCCAGGCGCTCGGCGTCCCAGGCGAAGCCCGCGCTGCTGAGGGCGTTGGAGTAGTTGTAGCGCGGGTGCGATCCGGCCTGGCGGCCGAACACGCCCCACAGGTTCGGCCCCGTCATGTTCGGCCCGCCTTCGGTCAGGGTGTGGCAGGAGCGGCAACGGGCAAAGGCGCGTCGGCCGTTCTCAAGGTCCGCCTGATTGTAGGGGGCGGGGAGGGACGCCAGCAGCATGGCCTTTTCCGCATTAGTCAGCGGTTCAGCCTTGGCGGCAGCTGGCGCAGCCACGTCATCTCCGCCGCACGCGGAAAGCGACAGGGCGGCGAAGGCGACGGCGAAAAGGCGGATCATGGCGGGCTCCGATCAGATGATTGGTGATACCGCAGCCCAAGCGTGTCGCAATGGCGCAGGATGTCCAAGCCGTCGCGCTGGACGCCGGGGTGCAGCACCTGATAATCACTGTCAGGTAATCGCGGCGCTGGTGGGCGTCGCCAAGGCGAGCGTTCATGACCCACACAATCAAGCTGAGCGAGGCTCGCTGCGGCGATCGCGGCGTCATCGTTCAGGTCGGCGATCAGTCCCGTCTCAAGGAACACGAGGTCGAGCTGGAGAGACGTCTGCTGGAGTTGGGCTTCGTGGAAGGGGCCCAGGTCGAACTGCTGCACCAGGGGCTGTTCGGCGGCGATCCGATCGCCATGAAGGTCGACGACATGCGCGTTGCCTTGCGGCGCCGCGAAGCCGCCAGCCTGCTGATCCGCTGCGACGCCGCCTGATGGACATCGCCCTTCGTCCCGCCCGCATCGCGCTGGTCGGCAATCCCAACAGCGGCAAGACCGCCCTGTTCAACGCCCTGACCGGCGCGCACCAGAAGGTCGCCAACTATGCGGGCGTCACCGTCGAGCGGAAGGAGGGCCTGATCCGCTCCGCCGGCGGGCGCACCATGACGGTGCTGGACCTGCCCGGAACCTACTCCCTTAGGGCGCGCAGTCCGGACGAAGAGGTCACGCGCGACGCGGTGCTGGGCAAGCTGGCGGGCGAAGAGGCGCCGGACGTGCTGGTCTGCGTCGCCGACGCCACCAATCTGCGCCTGGTGCTGCGGCTGGTGCTGGAGCTGAAGCAGGTCGGCCGGCCCATGGTGCTGGCGCTGAACATGTACGATATCGCCCAGCGACAGGGCCTGCGCATCGATCTGGATGCGCTGCGCGATGAACTGGGCGTTCCCATCGTCACGACGGTGGCCACGCGCAAGCGCGGGATCGACGATTTGGTCGCGGCGGTGGAGGCCGAGGCCGGCGTGTGGCGCGTCGAAACCCACAATGGGTGGCATGCACCCGACGCGGCGCAGCTCCGTTCGGCGCACCGCGAGGCCGAGCGCATCCTGAAGGCCTGCGTGCGTCCGCCCGAACGGCCCGACACCCTGACGGGGCGGATCGATTCGGTGCTGCTGCATCCTGTCGCCGGTCTGCTGATCCTGCTGGGCCTGCTGTTTGTCATGTTCCAGGCGGTGTTCGCCTGGGCTGGTCCGCTGATGGACGGGATCGAGGCGGGCGTGGCGGGCCTGGGCGGGCTGGTCGCCACAGCGGTTCCTGACGGTCTGCTCCAGAGCCTGATCGTCGACGGGTTGATCTCCGGCGTGGGCAGCGTGCTGGTGTTCCTGCCGCAGATCCTGATCCTGTTTCTGTTCATCATCGTCCTGGAGGATTTCGGCTACATGGCGCGGGCGGCCTTTCTGATGGACCGCATCATGGGCGGCGCGGGGCTGCACGGCCGCGCCTTCATCCCCCTGCTGTCGAGTTTCGCCTGCGCCATTCCGGGCATCATGGCGACGCGTGTGATCGAGAGCCGGCGTGACCGACTGACCACCATTCTGGTCGCGCCGCTGATGACCTGCTCGGCGCGCATTCCGGTCTACACCCTGATCATCGCGGCCTTCATCCCGGACGAGACCGTGTGGGGCTTCGCCAATCTGCAGGGACTGGTGATGTTCGGCCTGTATGCCGCAGGGATTGTTAGCGCGCTGACGGTGTCCTTTCTGATCCGGCGGGTTTTCTGGCGCGGCGCGGTTGAGCCGTTCATGATGGAACTGCCGGCCTACAAGCTGCCCGACCTGAAGAGCGTGCTGTTCAACCTCTGGCTCCGGGCCAAGGTGTTCCTGAACCGGGCCGGGCGAATCATCCTGCCGCTGATGGTGCTGGTGTGGGCCGCCTCGACCTTCCCCTATCCGCCGGAGGGCGCGACGGGGCCAGCCATAGACTATTCGCTGGCGGGCATCCTGGGTCATGCGCTCGAGCCGCTGTTCGCGCCCATCGGCTTCAACTGGCAGATGGTGATCGCGCTGATCCCCGGCATGGCCGCGCGTGAAGTGGCGGTCGCCGCCCTGGGGTCGGTCTATGCGGTGGCCGACGCCGAGACCGCGACGGGGATGATGGCCTCGACGCTGGCCGCCAACTGGTCGCTGGCGACGGGTCTGGCGTTCCTGGCGTGGTACATCTTCGCCCCCCAATGCATGCCGACGCTGGGCGTGGTCCGGCGCGAGACCAACTCGCGCAAGTGGACCTGGATCATGATCGGCTACATGTTCGGCCTGGCCTATCTCGCCGCCTTCCTGACCTACCGGATCGGGGTGGCGCTGGGCGCGGGCTGACGACGGATCAGCGGCCGGTGGTCAGCTTGACCACCAGATGCGCGGTCGTGTCGATGATGGCCTCGGCCGTGTCCGCGCGGCGCAGCAGTTCGAAGCCGGCGGCGGTCGATTCCACCAGGCTGGCGACCTGATAGGAGGCAAGGCGGGGGCTCAGCGTCTTGGGCATCAAGCCGCTGTGGTGCGCCTGGGCGATGCGGCGTTCGATCGCCAGGTGCAGCCGGCGCAGGCGGTTGATGCGGCTTTCCGCGAACGCCGGCTCACCCTTGTCGGCCAGCATGTGCTCGACCCGCAGCACCGGAGCGTGCTTGTCCCACACCGCCAGCAGATCGGTGACGAAGGCGCGCGACGACGCAAAGGCGCGCTCGCCCGCCCAGTCGGTCTGGAAATGCTTTTCCAGGCCCCGGCAGTCCGCGCCCGCCTCCTCGCACAGGGCGAGGACCGGCTCCTCCACCGTCTTGAAGTAGGTGTAGAAGTTCGACGGCGAGACGCCGGCGGCGGACGCCACGTCGGCTACCCGGATCTCGCCCACATGCCGCTCGTTCAGCAGTCCGCGCGCGGCGTCCAGGATAGAGCGCCGGGTGCGGCCTCCGCGCGCGCCGATCCTGTGTCCCAGCTTGTTGATGTTGTCGGACATTCCACCTGACGAACAGGATGAATCAAGGCGCGCCCCGATGAAGCCCCACTGTAGCGCCGATCGGAAAGAAGCGCCAGATTTCAACGGAAAAGCCCCGCTGATCGCGAGGGTTCAGCGGGGCGAGCGCAGGCTCTGCAAGGCGCTCGGCGGACCGAACCCCCGACGCTCGGCCGGCAAGTGAAAAATGGCGATGCGGGAGGATCGTTCCCTCAGAGCGCGTGGTGCCGGTTGCAGGAATCGAACCCGCGACATCCAGTTTACAAAACTGGCGCTCTACCAACTGAGCTAAACCGGCCCGCGCCCGGCGGATCAGCGGCTCTTATGCTTTTCACGACCCGCTTTCGCAAGCGCCTTAGCGGAGTTCGCCGCGGATGCGTTGGGCCAGCGCCTTGAGCGCCTCCGGGTCCGCCTGCGGCGCATGGCCGTGACCCTTCATGGCGCGATCGCTCCAGCGAGGCACGATGTGGAAATGCAGGTGGAAGACCGTCTGGCCGCCGGCGTCTCCGTTGAACTGCATCAGGCTGAGACCGTCCGGCTTCAGCGCCGTCTCGACCGCGCGCGCCGTGCGTTGCACCGCGGCCATCAGGCGCGTCAGCACCTCGGGCTCGACGTCCAGGATGTTGCGGGCCTTTGACGTCCTGGAAATCACCAGCACATGGCCTTCCGACTGTGGAAAGACATCCATGAAGGCACGGACGTGCTCGTCTTCCCAGACGACGACGCTGGGAATCTCGGCGCGCAGGATGCGGGCGAAGATGTTGTCGGGATCGTAGTCGCCGTAGAGGCTCATCGCGCGGCTCCGCCTGTGGATCGGTCCACCCTAGCAACAGCCGGGCGCGTGGGGAAAGCCGTCGCTCCCTTGCCCCGGCGGAAGGTTCGGCCTACCGCTTCGCGCCGGAATCACGGATCGTGGACGGACAATGACCACAGCGCTTCTTTTCCCCGGACAGGGGAGTCAGGCGGTCGGCATGGGCGCGGCGCTCGCCGAGGCCTTCGCCTCGGCGCGGGAGGTATTCGCCGAGGTCGACCAGGCGCTGGGCCAGGACCTGTCCGGTCTGATGCGGGATGGTCCCGAGGACCAGCTGACCCTGACCGAGAACGCCCAGCCGGCGCTGATGGCGGTGTCGCTGGCCGTCGTGCGGGTGCTGGACAGGGACTTCGGCGTGGCGGTCGATCGGGCGAGCTTCGTCGCCGGCCACTCGTTGGGCGAATACTCCGCCTTGGCGGCGTCGGGCGCCCTGGCTTTGGCGGACACCGCGCGTCTGCTGAAGCTGCGCGGCCAGGCGATGCAGCGCGCCGTGCCGGTTGGCCGGGGCGCGATGGCGTCGCTGATCGGACCCAAGACCGATCTGGCGCTTGCCGAGGCGGCGGCTCAGGCGGGTTCGGAGCTCGGCGTCTGCGTCGTGGCCAACGACAACAACGCCGGCAACATCGTCATTTCGGGCGACAAGGCCGCCGTGGACCGCGCCATTGAAAAGGCCAAGGAACTGGGCGCCCGCGCCATTCCGCTGAACGTCTCCGCGCCATTTCACTGCCCCCTGATGCAGCCGGCGGCCGACGAGATGGCGCAGGCGCTCTCGTCCGCCGCGATCGCCGCGCCGCGTCTCCCGGTCGTGGCCAACGTCACGGCGCGGCCCGAGACCGATCCAGAGACCCTCCGCCGCCTGCTGGTCGAGCAGGTGACCGGGCGGGTGCGCTGGCGCGAGAGCATGGAATGGCTGGCGTCCGAAGGCGGCGTCACCCGCTTCGTCGAGGTCGGCTCGGGCAAGGTCCTGACCGGCATGGCCAAGCGCATCGCGCCCGGCGCCGAGAGCCTGGCCCTGAATACGCCCGAGGACTTGGAAGCGTTCGCGCGATCAATCGCCTGAGACCATCGTCGTCCTTGGGCTTGACCCGAGGACGGGAATATCCGCCGCTGTGCGTCCGACGATCAGGCGGCCATATCAACATCGGCGCGGCACAGCGCCTGATCCTCGGGTAAGCCCGAGGGTGACGGAACAGGGAGAGACGGGATGTTCAATCTCGCAGGAAAAACCGCGCTGGTGACCGGCGCGACGGGCGGCATCGGCGGCGCGATCGCGCGGGCCCTGCACGCGCAAGGCGCCACGGTCGTCCTGTCCGGTACGCGTGAGGCGGTGCTGGCGGACCTGGCGTCGCAGCTGGGCGAGCGTGCGCATTTCGCCACGGCCAACCTGTCGGAAGCCTCCTCGGTCGACGGCTTGGTGGCGGCGGCGGAAGCGGCGGCCGGCGCGCCGCTCGATATCCTGGTCGCCAATGCCGGCATCACCAAGGACGGTCTGCTGATGCGGATGAAGGACGAGGACTTCGCCTCGGTGTTGCAGGTCAATCTGGAGAGCTATTTCCGGCTGACCCGCGCCGCGGTGAAGGGCATGATGAAGCGTCGACAGGGCCGGATCATCGGCGTGACCTCCGTGGTGGGCGTCACCGGAAATCCGGGACAGACCAACTATTCCGCCTCCAAAGCCGGCATGATCGGCTTTTCCAAGTCGCTGGCGCAGGAGGTCGGCAGCCGCGGCATCACCGTCAACTGCATCGCGCCCGGCTTCATCGCCTCGCCGATGACGGACGTGCTGAACGAGGGGCAGCGTGATGCGATCCTTGGCCGCATCCCGGCCGGGCGGTTGGGGCAGGGCGAGGAGATCGCCGCCGCCGTCGTCTATCTGGCGTCCGACGAGGCGGCCTATGTCACGGGGCAGACGCTGCACGTGAACGGCGGCATGGCGATGATCTAAACTATTTCCCGCCCGACCGGCTGTGCTAAAGGGCGGGAATGCTTTGGCGGCCCATCCTTTGGGCTTGCGTCGCCCTTGCTGCCGTGAGACGGCGATTTACCGATGAGACCCCGCCTCTACGGCGACTACACAAACAGGCAGAGAGACACCGATGTCCGACACCCTCGAGCGCGTTCGCAAGATCGTCATCGACCACCTGGACGCCGATCCGGACAAGGTCACCGAAAAGGCCAGCTTCATCGACGACCTGGGCGCAGACTCGCTCGACAACGTCGAGCTGGTGATGGCCTTTGAAGAAGAATTCGACATCGAGATCCCGGATGACGCCGCCGAGCACATCCAGACGGTCGGCGATGCGGTCAAGTTCATCGACGAGAAGTCGGCGGGCTGATCCAGCCATTCGGCTGAACGGTTAAAGGCCGCCCGGCGCTCCTAGCGGAGACGCCCGGCGGCCTTTACTGTTTCTGACCCGAGGATTTCACGACAGGGATTCGCGGGCGCACGATCGAGATCAAGAGGGAGAGCCATCCATGCGCCGCGTCGTCGTCACGGGCATCGGCCTTCTGACCCCCCTGGGCTGGGGCGTCGAAAAGACCTGGCAAGGCATCGTCGAAGGGCGATCGGGCATCGGTCCGATCACGGCCTTCGACACCGAAGGGTACGCCTGCACCATCGCCGGCGAGGTTCCGAGCGTGGACGGTCGCGGCGGCGGGGGCGAGGGCGACTTCGATCCCGACAAGATCATGTCGGCCAAGGATCGCAAGCGGGTCGACGATTTCATCCTCTACGCCATCGCGGCGGCGGACGAGGCGCTGAACGACGCCGGCTGGAAGCCTGAAAGCGACGAGGACAAGGAACGCACGGGCGTGATGGTCGGAGCCGGCATCGGCGGCCTGGGTCCGATCGCGGACACCGCCATCGTCCTGAAGGAACAGGGCCCCCGGCGGGTCAGCCCCTTCTTCATCCCGTCCGCCCTGATCAATCTCGCCGGCGGACAGATCTCGATCCGGCACGGGTTGAAGGGTCCGAACCACGCCGCTGTAACCGCCTGCGCGACCGGCGCCCACGCCATCGGCGACGCGGCGCGGATGATCGCGCTGGACGATGCGGACGTCATGGTCTGCGGCGGCGCCGAAAGCTCGGTCGTGCCGATCGGCATCGCAGGATTTCTGGCCTGCAAGGCGCTGTGCACGTCCTTCAACGACACGCCTGAGAAGGCGTCGCGGCCCTACGACCGGGAGCACGCCGGCTTTGTCATGGGCGAGGGAGCCGGCATTCTGGTGCTGGAGGAGTATGAGCACGCCAAGGCGCGCGGCGCGACGATCTACTGCGAGGTCGTGGGCTACGGCATGAGCGGCGACGCCTATCACATCACCGCCCCGTCCGAAGACGGCGACGGCGGTCTGCGCGCCATGAAGGCGGCGCTGAAGCGGGCGGGGCTCCAGCCGTCGGATCTCGACTATGTCAACGCCCACGGCACCTCGACAATGGCCGACTGGATCGAGCTGAAGGCGGTCGAGCGGCTGGTCGGCGACCACGCCAAGGACCTCGCCGTGTCGTCCACCAAGTCGATGACCGGACACCTGCTGGGCGCGGCCGGCGCGATCGAATCGGCCTTTTGCGTCCTGGCGATCCGGGACCAGATCGCGCCGCCCACCATCAACCTCGACGATCCCGAGCACGAGACGCCGATCGACCTCGTTCCCCACAAGGGCAAGCCGATGAAGATCGATGTGGCCATGTCCAACAGCTTCGGCTTCGGCGGCACCAACGCCTCCGTGATCTTCCGGAAGGTCGACTGAGATGCCGCGTCGCCCGCGCCGCGTGGCTCGCCCGCCCGGCAAGCGCCCTGTCGCAAGACGGTCGGGACCGGTCGCGCTGCTGACCGGGGCGGCGACGTTCGGGCTGTTCCTGATCGTGGCCCTGATCGCGGCCTGGGCTATCTATTTCGGGCCGGGACCCAGCGCGCGCCAGGGCGACTCCACAATCGTGATCCTGCCGAGCGGCGCTGGCGTCTCAGCCATCGCGGCGAACCTGCGGTCCAGTGGCGTGATCCGCTCGACAGACCTGTTCAAGGCGGCGGCGGCCCTGACCGGCGACGACCGGCGGCTGAAGGCCGGCGAATATGAGATACCGTCCGGGACCTCGCTGCGCGGCGTGATTCGCTTGCTGGCGGAGGGGCGCGGCGTGCGCCACTTCGTCACCCTGCCGGAGGGCTGGTCGTCGGCGCAGGCGGTGGACATCCTGAACGGAGAGGCCGTGCTGACCGGCCCCGCAGGCGAGACGCCCGAGGAAGGCTCGTTGTGGCCGGACACCTATGAGGTCGCACGCGGAGAGACCCGCCAATCCGTCATCGCGCGAATGCAGCGCGCGGCGCGGGACAACCAGGCGGAACTCTGGGCGGCGCGCTCGCCGGGCACGGTGGTGCGCACGCCGCAGGAGGCGCTGGTGCTGGCCTCCATCGTCGAAAAGGAGACGGGCATCGCGGCCGAACGGCCCCGCGTGGCCGCCGTCTTCTCCAACCGGCTGCGCCAGGGCATGCGGCTGGAGAGTGATCCGACCATTGTCTACGGCATCACCAAGGGTCGGCCGCTTGGGCGCGGCATCCGGCTGTCCGAACTGCGGACCGCCACGCCCTGGAACACCTATCTGATCGACGGCCTGCCGCCGACGCCGATCGCCAATCCCGGTGCGGAGGCGCTGAAGGCGGTGTTGAACCCGCAAAGCGATCCGGCCCTGTTCTTCGTCGCGGACGGGACGGGCGGCCATGTGTTCGCAAACACCTATGAGGAGCACCTGCGCAACGTGGCACGCTGGCGTCAGATCGAGCGCCAGCGCGCCGGTCTACCCCCGGATGCGCCAGCTCCCGTCGCGCCGGGCGCAGCGCCCGCGCCGATGACGCCGCCCGAGCAGCAGCCGCAGACCGCGCCGGCCGCCGGCGGTCAGGCGACGATCACCCTGCCGCCGGGCGCGAGCCAGGGACCGCGATGACGTCCATTTGGGGAATGACCGGCTTCGGCCGGGCGGATGGCTCAGCCGACGGCTGGACCTGGTCGGTCGAGGCGCGATCGGTCAACGGTCGCAATCTGGAGGTGCGGTTTCGCGGGCCGACCGGCTTCGACACTCTGGAGCGGCTGACCAAGGCGGCGGGGCAGGCGCGCTTCGCCCGTGGCCAGATCAATGTCGGTCTGCACGCCAGGCGTGACGGCGCCGCCGCCTCGCCCGTGGCCGTGAACGAGGCGCTGCTCACCCGCTATCTGATGCTGGCGAATCAGCTGGCGGAAGAGGGTGCGACCCCGCCGTCGGCGGACGGCCTGCTGAGCCTGCGCGGCGTGATCGAAGCCGCAGACGAAGACGCCCACGCGACTGCGCGGGACGTGCTGGAAGCCGCCATGGCGCGGACAATCGAAGAGGCGCTCGACGCGCTGAAGGTCTCCCGCGAGCGAGAAGGAGAGCAGCTTGAGCCGGTGCTGATCGACTTCATCGGCCGCATCGAAGGCCTGATCAGCGCAGCGGAAAAGGAAGCGGGCGAGCAGGTCGAGGCGATCCGCGACCGCTTCACCCGCCGCATCAAGGAACTCGCGCCCGACGCGCCCGGCCTAGACGACCGCATCTTCCTTGAGGCCGCCGCCTTGGCGACCAAGGCCGATGTGCGCGAGGAACTGGATCGCCTGACGGCTCACGTCGCCTCCGCGAGGGCGCTTGTGGCCCAGGCGCCAGCCGGTCGGAAACTCGACTTCCTCCTGCAGGAGTTCATGCGCGAGGCGAACACCTTGTGCTCGAAATCCGCTACCACCGCGCTCACCGGAATCGGCCTTGAGCTGAAGGCCGTGATCGAACAGTTGCGTGAACAGGTTCAGAATGTCGAATGACCGTACGCCCCGCCGGGGCGTCCTCCTGATCGTCGCCAGCCCGTCGGGCGCCGGCAAGACCAGCCTGTGCCGGCGGCTGATGGCCGACCATGGCGGACTTGAGCTGTCGATCTCCATGACCACCCGCGATCCCCGTCCAGGCGAGGTGGCCGGCCGGGACTACCACTTCGTCAGCCACGCCGAGTTCCAGCGCCTGATCGACCAGGACGCGTTTCTGGAATGGGCGGACGTGCACGGCCAGCGCTACGGCTCGCCCCGCGCGCCGATTGATCGGGCGCTGGCGGAAGGCCGCGACGTGCTGTTCGACATCGACTGGCAGGGGGCGGCCGAAGTGGCGCGCAAATGCCCGGAGGATGCGGTGCGGGTCTTCATCCTGCCGCCCAGCCTGGAGGAGCTGCGCCGGCGCCTGGTGACGCGTTCACAGGACGCCGAACACGTCATTGAGCGCCGGATCCAGAACGCCAAGGGCGAGATCGAGCACTGTGACGCGTTCGACTACGTCTTCGTCAACGACGATTTCGACCGGTCCTACGCCGAGCTGGCGCACATCTATCACGCCGAGCGGTCGCGCCGGTTCCGCAATCTCTGGGTCGGCGACTATCGCGGTGCGCTGCTCAGAGAGGCGGTCTAGCAGCGAACCAGGGTCGCATCCGGTTCAGCGCCTCTTCGACCTCCGGCGTCGAGACGGCGAAGCTGAAGCGGATGAAGCGGTGACCATCGACGGGATCGAAGTCGACGCCGGGCGCCGTCGCCACGCCCGTGTCGCGCAGCAGCTGCTCGCAGAAGCCGATGCTGTCGTTCGTCAGGTGGCCGATGTCGGCCCAGACGTAGAAGGCCCCGTCCGGCGGCGCGATCCGCTGAAGTCCTAGCGACGGCAGAGCGTCCAGCAGCAGCGCGCGGTTGCGAGCATAGGTCTGGATATGGCCTTCCAGTTCTTCCAAGCAGTCCATGGCGACGAGCCCGGCGTGCTGGCTCAGCGACGGCGGCGTCAGAAACAGGTTGCCCATATAGGCCCGGGCCGCCGCGACATGATGTTCCGGCGCGACCAGCCAACCGAGCCGCCATCCGGCCATGCTCCAGTATTTGGAGAAGCTGTTGATGATCAGAGCGTCAGGCTCGAACTGCAGCATGGACGGCGTCGGCCCGACGTAGGACAGGCCGTGGTAGATCTCATCCGAGACGATCGCGATCCCGCGCTCACGGCAGACGGAGGCGATGGCGGCCAGCTCGGCCTCCGGGATGATCGTGCCTGTCGGATTGGCGGGGCTGGCGATGACTCCGCCAGCCGGCGCGGGGTCCAGCGCGGCGAGTTGCGCGGCCGTCAGCTGGAACCGGGTCTCCGGCCCGCAGGCGATCTCGACCGGCGTGAGGTTCAGCGCGTGCAGGGTGTTGCGGTAGGCGACGTAGCCCGGCCGCGCCAAGGCGATGCGGTCGCCCGGCCGGAAGCGGCTGGCCAGCGCCAGCACCAGCGCCGGCGAGGCGCCGCAGGTCAGCAGGATGCGGTCCGGATCGACCTCGACGCCGTAGCGATCCTGATAGAGGCGACCGATCCGCTCGCGCAGCGGCGCGCTTTCCCAGTAGCCCATGGCGTCCTGGTCCAGCACCTCATGAGCGCGGGCGAGGGCGGCGGCCGGCGCGCCGGTGGAAGGCTGGCCGAATTCCATGTGGATGATCGAGCGGCCTTCGTTTTTCAGCTGATGAGCCAGGCGGCTGAGGCTGATGGCGCGAAAGGGTTCAACGGTCATGGCAGTTGCTCGGCCAGGCGCAGGAAGCCGGCGATGTCTATGGTCTCGGCGCGTGCGTCGGGTTCAATGCCGGCCGCCTCGCAAAGGGCGGCGCCGCCGAGCGGTTTCAGGCTAGAGCGCAGCATCTTTCTACGCTGGCCGAACGCAGAGGCTGTGACCCGCTCCAGCCGCTTCAAGAGGTCGGGTGCGGGGCGTTCGGCGTGTGGCGTCAGGTGGACCACGGCCGAGGCCACCTTGGGCGGCGGGGTGAAGGCGGCGGCGGGCAGGTGCATGACGATGCGCGCCTCGCAGATTGCCTGGCTGATCACCGCCAGCCGGCCGTAGGCGTCGTCGCCGGGTGCGGCCACCACGCGCTCGGCCACCTCCTTCTGGAACATCAGGGTCAGAGCGTGCGGCAGCCAGGGACCCGTCAGCCACTTGATCAGCAGCGCCGTGCCCACATTGTACGGCAGGTTGGAGACGAGGTGGGCGGGGCCGTCGGACAGCTCGGCCTCCCGCACCTTGAGCGCGTCCGCCTCATGGATCGTCAGGCGGCCGGAGCCGTCGTCCAGTTCCGTCAACAACGGAACAAAGCGCGGGTCCTTCTCCACCAGCACCACTTGGCCCGCATCGCTTTCCAGCAGGGCTCGGGTCAGGCCGCCGGGCCCGGGACCGACCTCGATCACGGCTCGGCCGTCGAACGGACCGGCCAGTCGCACGATCTTGCGGGTGACGTTGAGGTCCAGCAGGAAGTGCTGGCCAAAGCTCTTCTTGGCCGAAAGCCCGTGGGCGTCGAGCGTTTCGCGGAGGGAGGGGAGATCGGTCACGCGCGGGGTGTTAGCGCGCCGGCCGCGCCGCCGCCATCTCCGACGCCAGGCGAATGGCGGCGATCAGGCTGTCGGCGCGCGCCAGGCCCTTGCCGGCGATGTCGAATCCGGTCCCGTGATCGGGAGAGGTGCGGATGATCGGCAGGCCGAGCGTCGCATTGACGCCGCCCCAGAAGTCCAGCGTCTTGACCGGGATCAGAGCCTGGTCATGATACATGCAGATCGCTGCGTCATAGGTCCGCCGCGCCTCGTCATGGAACAGGGTGTCGGCCGGTCGCGGATCGGAGATGTCGACGCCCTCGGCGCGCAGACGCGCGGCGGTCGGAATCAAAATCTCGAGTTCCTGCAGCCCCAAGGCCCCGCCTTCGCCCGCGTGAGGATTCAGCGCCGCCATGGCCAGGCGCGGCGATGCGATCTGAAAGTCACGTTTCAGGCTTTCGTGGACCACGCGCGCGGTGCGCGCGATGCGCTCGGCCGTCACCAGCTGCGGCGCCTGGTCCAGTGCGACATGGATGGTGACCAGGCAGGCGCGCAGGTCACGCGCCGTCAGCATCATCACCGGCCCGCGCGTGCCGGCATAGGGCGCATCGGCCGTCAGTTCGGCGATGAATTCCGTGTGGCCCGGGAAGCGGAAGCCGGAGGCGTACATCGGCGCCTTGGCGATCGGCGCGGTGACCACGCCGGACGCCTCTCCCGAAAGCGCCAGGGACACGGCCAGCTCGATGCCGTCGGCGACGGCCGGCGCGTTGAGCGGATTGGGTCGGCCCGGCTCGACCGGCGTGGGCAAGGGGTGGTGGATGACGGGCAGGGCGGAGGCGAAGCGCGACGCGGCTTCAGAAGCCGCCATGATCTCTGCAACCGGGACGCCTTGCGCCTTCAGCAGGGCGGCGTCGCCGATCACGGCGAACGGTGCGCCCGACCCAGATAGGGTCCGCCAGGCAGCCGCGATGATCTCCGGGCCGACGCCGGCGGGTTCGCCAAGCGTCAGGACCAGAGGGGCCGTCACTTGACCTCGATTAGGGCGTCGTTGCGCAGGTCGCGAAGATAGCGACGTTCCAGAACGGCCAGGTTCTGACCCCGCAGCCGCCGCTCGGCGTCCGCCTGGGACGGCGCTTCCAGCCCGCCGACGCGGCGGCCGCACACGGCCAGCAGATGAAGGCCCAGGGGCGTGCGGATCGGCGTGCTGACCGAACCGATCTCGGCCGAACGCGCGACCTGCTGAAACTGCGGAGCCAGGTTCTGCACGTCCGATTCGCCGAGATCCGTGCCCAAGACGCCGCGTGTCGCCGTGGCCTGCGACAGGATATTGTCGCACGTCAGGCCCTGACGCAGACCCTCAAGCGTGCGGGTCGCGGCGGCGACCTCGGCCTCGCTGGCGGTCTCCGGCAGTTCCACCATCAGCTGGCGCAGCGACACCAGGCTGCTGGAAGAGCCCTCGCGCTTGTCGCGCATGTAGATGATGTAGACGCCGCCATCGACGGGGATGGGATTGGACAGTTGGCCGACCTGAAGCTGATCAAAGGCCTGCTGCAGCGCCGGCTGCACGGAGTCCTTGACGATCCAGCCGGCGTCGCCGGGATTGCGCGCGGCGGCGGACGGGGCGGCCGAGAACTGCTGGGCCACGGCCTGGAAAGGCGCGCCGGCCACGATCTGCTGAACCAGCTGGCGGGCGCCGTCCAGCGCCGCCTGCTGGCCGCCGACGCGCGCCGCCTCGATGTAGATTTCGCCCACCAGATACTGCGGTTTGGACGCGGCTTCATTTAGGCGACGCACTTCGGCCTCCACCTGGTAGCGACTGGCCCGAGCGCGGCTGTTGAAGCGTCCCCCGACCAGCTGGCTCCACCCGATCTCGGTGCGCAGGTTCTCGCGGAAAGCCTGGGGCTGTATGCCGGCCTGCGACAGCTGCGCCAGATAGGCGTCGGGGGTCAGGCCCGCGCGGCGCGCCATTTCGGCGATCTCGGCGCTGACCTCTTCGTCGCTGACCCGCAGGCTTTCGTAGTTGGTGATCTCCTGCGCCTTGAGCCGTTCCTCGATCAGGGCGTTCAGGGCGGCCTGCTGGATCGCGGGCAGATTTTCCTGAGTCGGCTGAATCTCGGACGAGAGAATCAGCATCAACATGCGCTGGCGCAGATCATAGCCGGTGATGATGCGGTCGTTGACCGAGGCTACGATGCCGTCGGCCAAGTCGAATTGGGGAGCGGTGGCGGCCGGCGCCGGAGCGGCCTCGGCGGCGGGGTTCAGGGCGCCCGCCGCCGGCTGACCGGACGGAGGCGAAGGCGTGAAGGCGGGCGCAGCCGGGCGCGTCGGCGCCGTCTGACCATGGGCCGTGCCGGCGAGGATCGCCGCCATCGCGACGGCCATCGGGTAACGCATCACACGCATCGTTCGTCCTGGTTCCTCAAAGCGATCTCCGCGCCTCCTGGCGCGGGCCCACGGTCGGCCGTCCCCCGGTTCGGCGATCCTGCACGATCACCTACCGTATCTCGCCTCGTCTGTAATCTGACCCGCCGAAAGTGGCGAGGTTTAGGCGCACATAGAGTCCCTCGGACGGGCCGCTGGGGCGCACGCGGGTGTTGTCACGCCGCAAGCCGATCTCGAAGCGGAAGCAGTCGTCGTCGAACAGCAGGCCGACCTCAGAGCGGGTGATCTCGTCGCGGTTCAGGTCGGCGATAGCGGCCCCCGCGACGCCCCAGTTGCCGTACACCAGCTGCTGCGCCGCCAGTTGGACGAACTCGTAATTCCGATTCAACGGACCGAGCACCGGATTGGAGCGATCCACGATGTAGCTGAGGCTCGCCACGTTGCGCAGGCCCCAACGACCATCGACAGCCGCCTGCGCTCGACGGATGTCGCCATTGTCGGAAATGGTGGCGTGACCCCAGCCGCGAATGCGATCGGACGGGGAAAAATCGCCCTGGACTACCCAGTCCGATCGCTTGGCCGCCAGCCCCGTCGGATCGTAGCTCTGATCCGGCGCATCCGGCACGGCGGCCAGGAAGTTGTTCTCGGCGTTCAAGCGATAGCTGCGCCCGACAAACAGACTGGCGCGTCGGTCTTCGGCCCATCGGATCGTGGCCCTGCCGCCAAGGGTGAAACGAACCCCGCCCTCGAGCAGGTCGTAACCGGGAAAGCGGTCGAGGCGGAACAGCGAGGTCTCGTCCAGCTCCAGCGTCTGGCTGTCCTCGTTCGGGATGCGTGGGTCCAACTCGGTCGTGGTCGAGGCGGACAGTTGCGCCATCGGCTCGAGAATGATGTCGGCGGCGGCGGTGCGTCGGATCAACGGATAGGCGAGGTCCAGCCCGGCGCTGGCGCGGCCGCGCGTGACGGTCTCGTCGTCCGAGACGTTCATCATCGCCGGCAGATCGGAGATGGCGTAGGCGTCGCCTCGCACATCGACGAACGGCTCCCACCGCAGGCCGCCCGCCGTCAGGATGACGCGACGCCACTCCGCCTCGCCGGTGATCCGGCGCGTGTCCACGCCAGGCAAGCCGTCGGAAACGGCGGGAAGAACCTCAGGGCTCAGGATCGGCGCGCCGACAAAGCGTTCGCGCGTCAGCGACACGGCCGACGCCTCCAGCCGCAGCCGCCCGCCGAAGACCGGCGAATACGGCTCCCAGCGGAAGTCGATCAAGGGGGCGACCACCGGCAGGGTGTCCTCGTCCTCGAAGACCTGGAAGCCGCTGGGATCGCGGAAGTCGGTATCGGCGAAACGGGGATCAAGCCGCAGGCTTTGCAGCGCAAAGGCCGCAATGGAGAAATAGGAGCGTTGGGTCTGCCGCTCCGCATAGGCCTGGGTGATCAGACGGCGGCGGTCGCCGTAGTACAGGCCGTTGTCCTGATAAGGGTCGCTGACGTCGTAGCGGTCGAACAGCGTCTTGTCCGACGTCCGCTCCAGCGTGAAGCCGGCGCGCCAGGGGCCCTGCAGGTCGAACGCGCCGTGGGACAGAAGGTAGCTGCGGCTTTCCCGATCGTCGAAGCTGACGTTGCTTTCGTAGTCGCCGTCGCCGTCGAGGTCGAAGTCGCCGAAGTTGCGCTCGTAGGTGTAGCCCCCGCGCACCACCACCATGCCGTTGGCGAAGCGCCGGCGCCATTGCAGGTTCAGGAACGGCGCGACATCGGTGTTGAACTGGGGGCTGATCAGCCAGTCCTCGGATGGCGAGACGACATGCAGATAGGGCGTTTCGACCGAGAAACCGCGGCCCTCATCGTAGTCCAGCACCGGAATCAGGAAGCCCGAGGCGCGATCCACAGTCGGGTCCGGGTGGGCGAAGAAGGGCGTGTAGAAGACGGGCACGCCGCCGATGCGGAACACGGCGTTGCGGTACAGGATGGCTCTCAGCTCGGCGTCCTGGACCACCTTCTCGGCCTGGATGGCGATGCTGGGGGTCTTGGGTCCGGTTGCGTCGCAGATCGGGCAGGGCGTGAACAGCGCGTAGTTCAGCTCGTTACGCCCGGCGTCGCGGCGCACGGCTGTCGCGGCCATCAGGCTGGCGCCATTGGCCGTTCGCGTGGCGAAATCGACAGCTACGCCGGTCGTGAAGTCGTCTCCGAATTCCGCCCGACTGGCGTAGACCACCGTACCGTCGGGTGCGACTGTCTCGACGCGGCCTTCCGCCGTCGCCGCGCCCTGCGCCAGATCGTAGCTGAGATTTTCGCCCCGTAGAGTGTAGCCGCGCGCGCGCACCAGCGCGCGTTCGCTGTCGCTTGCCGTAGCCGTGATGGTGTCGCCCTGACGCACAGCGGCGTCCGCCTCGACATAGACAGCGTCCGGCGAAAGGGCGTCAGGGCCCGCCTGCTGGACCGGTGGTTGCGTCTGGGCCGCGACCATGCCGGCGGGCGCCAGCACCGCCAGCGCCGCTCCGGCCAGGAGGCGAATTCGCAAGACCTGAAGCCGCCCGCTAAGCTGCATGAACCATCCGTCCCGTCCGAACTCTACGCCCAAGCCCGTGGGCTCAGGCGCGGCTTAGCCGTCTTCGGTATAGAACAGCAAGGTAAGCGCCGCGAGCGTCGTCAGCACCGGCGGCAGCCATGCCGCGACCACGGGCGGCACCACCTCGGCGGAGCCCATGGCCGCCGAGAACTGGGTCACGAAAAAGAAGGCGAAGCCCAGCACCACCGCCGAGACGCTCATCTTGGCTACGTCGCCCAGCCGCATCAGCCTGAGCGAAAAAGCGGCAGCCAGGATCGACATGGCCCCGAAGATCAGCGGCGTGGCCAGCGCCTGCTGGAACTGGAGCCGATAGGCGGTGGAGGTGAAACCGGCGTCCTCGATGCGGCGGATCTGGTTGGGCAGCGACCAGAAGGGCGTGGACTGGGGCCGGGCGAAGCGGTCGAACGCCTCCCGATCCGCCAGATTGGACGTCAGGTCCAGAGTCTTGTAGCGCACGGCCCGCTGGCCGATCTGCGCCCCCACGGCATCCGTCAGCCGCCACCGGCCGGCGGCGAGCGTCGCGGAGCGGGCGTCGATTCGTTCGTTGAAGGTGCGCCGCCCCTCGTCGTCGGTGGTGTAGATGAAGAAGGTCGTGTTCAGGAGCCTGCCGGTGGCGCGATCCTGGCCGGCGGCGCGGATCACCATCTGACGCTGAGCGTCGCCTTCGCGCAGCCAGATGGCTTCGGCGGCCTCCACGCCCGGCGCGGCGCCTGTCAGCCGCGCACGCTCGCTGCGCCAGAGGCCGTCGGCGGTCGACGCCAGCGGGCTGAGGACGGCGACGGCGAGCACCCCCATGACCAACGCCATGCCGGCCGCCGGAAGAACGAACCGCCAGGCGGACACGCCCGCGGCCCGCAGGGCGATCAGCTCGCTGCGCCGGTTCAACCGGACATAGGCGAACAGGGTGCCGAACAGGAACACGAACGGCAGCAGGGTGACGATGACCGCCGGAGACTTCAGCAGCACGAGACCCAGCGTCTGGAACGCCGACAGGTCCGCGCTGGACCCAGGCCCGCGAGAGACTTCGACGAAGTCGATCAGCATGACCAGCGCCGAGATGACGCCCAGCGCCACGGCGAGCGCACGCAGTTGCTGGCCCAACACGTAGCGTTCGATGCGGCCCAGCGCGGGCCAGCGGAAGGGCGAGGCGGACGATGACGGAGCCTCGGTCATGCCAGCCCCGCTTTTTGCGTGGCCAGCACCTGCCAGCGCCTGCGACGCTTGGGCTTCAGCGCGCGAAACAGAAGGCGCAGGGCGATGGCGGTGGCGGCGACAGGGACGACGTATTGCAGCACGTTCAGCCAGCCGTTCCAGGCGCTGGCGGCGACAAGGGCGAAACCGACGATCCGCACGACCAGGAAGGCCGCCGCCGCCTTGGCGATGCGCGCGGAGTAGCCCGTGCGGCTGAACGCGCCTCCCATGATCGCGGCCATGGCCATGGCCATGGCGACCAGCACATAGAGCGGCGAGGCGATGCGGGAATGCGCCTCGGCCAACAGCTCGCCGCGCGACCCAGCCGTCTCCAGCAGGTCCGGCGTCGGCCGCAGCAGCTGGCTGAGGTACAGGTCGGAGGGTTTGTAGCGCACCGTCTCGGTCGTCGCGGTGAAGGGCGACAGGTCGAACACATAGTTGTCGAACGAGAGGTAGTTCAGCACGCCGCTGGACGAATACTGCTGCCAGGAGCCGTCGTTCAGGGTCAGCACGGGTGCGCCGTTGGCGCGGCCGAACCTGGCCTCGGCGGCGTCCCAGGTCGTCACCTTGCCTTCGTCTTCCTGGTAGATAAACAGGTTCTTCAGCAAGCCGTTCTGCTCGATCTGCTGCACATAGACGGTGAGGCCCTCCGGCCCCTGTACGAACTGCCCCTCCTGCACCAGCAGCGCCGCCAGGTCGGTTCGGATGGCGAAGGTCTGGGCGCGCCCCTCGCGCTGCGCCCAGGGCTGGGCGAACAGATTGATGAACAGGGCGAGAAGAGCGACGATGGCGGACAGGCGAAGCGCGGGCGAGATCACCGACCACCGCGTCATGCCGCCGGCGAATGCGGCGGTCAGCTCCTGCTCGCGCTGCAGGCGGGTCAGGGCGATCAGGGCGCCGACGAACAGGCCGAACGGCAGAATCACAGCCAGCAGCTGCGGCACCGCCAGCAGCGTCAACTTGATCATGATCCAGACGCTCTGGCCGCGCTCGACGATGACTTCCAGCTGGTCCAGGCTCTGGCTCAGCACGCCGATTCCCGCCAGGGCGGCGCACGCCGCCACGACGCGCGTCGAGATCTGTCGAAAAAGGTAGCGTTGAATCAGCATCGTAGACGTGGCGCATCCACCCGGTTGCAGGCGGCCCTGTTGAGGCGCATCTAGTAGCACATCCCGGCACGGCGGCGGCAAGCCGACGGCCCTTCCTCATCGCCTACCAAGAAGACCGGGCGGCGCGACCCGGCCGGAGTTCTGTATGAAGATCGAGTTTGTGGCCGCCCCCGGCGCTTGTGAAATCCTGGCCCTGCTGGTCCACGAGGGACGCCAGTTCGCAGGTGCGGGGGCCGAGATCGACGGCAAAACCGGCGGGTCTTTGACGCGCGCCATGAGCAAGAGCCGACTGACGGGCGCCGCGGGCCAGAGTCTGAGCGTCACCGGAACCGCCGGTGCGGACGCAGACACCATCGTGCTGATCGGCGCGGGCGAAGCGGGCGCATTTGACGACCTCGCCGTCGAGGCGGCGGGCGCCAACGCCTATCACGCCGTGAAGCTGTCGGGGGCGGACTGCCTGACCATTGATGCCGCGCACCTGTCGCCGGAACAGGCGGCGCGGATCGCCTTCGCCGTGCGGCTGGCCAGCTACCGCTTCGACCGCTACCGCACGACGGAGAAGCCCGAGAAGAAGCCGTCGATCACCTCGGTTCGCGTGATCGCCTCCGACGTCCGTGCGGCGCAGGTCGCGTTGGAGCCGCTGGCGGCCGTGGCGGAGGCCGTGGAGTTCTCCCGCGATCTGGTGTCGGAGCCCGCAAACATCCTCTACCCCGCCGAGTTCGCGCGTCGCGTGAAGGAGCTGGAGCGCCTGGGTCTCGAGGTCGAGATCCTTGGCGAAGCCGAGATGGAGAAGCTGGGCATGCGCACCCTGCTGGCCGTGGGCCAGGGGAGCCGCCGCGAGAGCCAACTCGCCGTGATCCAATGGAAAGGCGGCAATGAGGGCGAGCAGCCCATCGCCTTTGTCGGCAAGGGCGTCTGCTTCGACACCGGCGGCATCTCCATCAAGCCGTCCGAAGGCATGGAGGACATGAAGTGGGACATGGGCGGCGCTGCCGCCGTGTCCGGCCTGATGCATGCGCTCGCCGGTCGCAAGGCCAAGGTGAATGCGGTCGGCGTTCTGGGCCTGGTCGAGAACATGCCCGACGGCAACGCCCAGCGTCCGGGCGACGTGGTGGTGTCCATGTCCGGCCAGACGGTGGAGGTGATCAACACCGACGCCGAAGGCCGCCTCGTGCTGGCCGACGCGCTCTGGTATACGCAGGAGCGCTTCAAGCCCAAGTTCATGATCGACCTGGCGACGCTGACGGGCGCCATGATCGTGGCGCTGGGCCTCGACTATGCGGGCGTCTTCTCCAACTCGGACGAGGTGGCGAACAACGTGCTGGCCGCAGCTCCCAAGGTCGGCGAGAACTTCTGGCGCATGCCGATCCCGTCGATCTACGAAAAGCACATCGACAGCCAGATCGCGGACGTGAAGAACGTCGGCAACGGCCGCGCCGGCGGATCGATCACCGCCGCCCTGTTCCTGCAGCGCTTCACCAATGGCGTGCCGTGGGCGCACCTGGACATCGCGCCGACCGCCTGGACCAACAAGAGCATCAACCCGACCGTGCCGGACGGCGCCGTGGGCTTCGGCGTGCGCACGCTCGATCGCATGGTGGCGGACGCCTACGAAGGCTGATGACGGCGGAGGGCGGCCCCGAGATCTGGTTCTACCACCTGGAGCGGTCCTCGCTCGATCAGGTGCTGCCGGTGCTGCTCGACAAGACGCTTCAACGGGGATGGCGCGCCACCGTGCGCGCCGCCTCGTTCGAGGCGCTGGAGCCGGTGAACGAGCGTCTCTGGACCTTCCGCGACGATAGCTTCCTGCCGCACGGGCGCGCGGACGAGCCCCACGCCGAGCGCCAGCCGGTGCTGCTAAGCGTCGCGGCCGAGAACCTTAACCGTTCTCAGGCGCTGTTTGTCATCGACGACACGGACCTGGATGGCCTGGAGGGTATCGAGCGGTGCTTCATCATCTTCGACGGACGCGACGATCAGGCGCTGGCTGCGGCGCGCGAGCGTTGGCGGCGGCTGAAGGGGCAGGGCGCCGACCTCAGCTACTGGCGCCAGTCCGAGGACGGACGCTGGGAAAAGGCGGCCTGATCGCGGCTCTCGCTGTCCTTGGGGCCTGTTCGACCCCCGTGTCCGACAAGTCCGCGCCCCGTGCAGTCGAAGAAGCGCAGCTCAATCCTCCGATCGGCAGCCGCGTTCCGACAAATCCGACCGCCGACCTGTGCAAGGCCGGCGAAATGCAGTGGCTGGTCGGCCGCACAAAGGCTGAAATCCCGGTGCCGGTCGATGTCGTGAACCGGCGCGTGACCTGCACCACCTGCCCGGTCACCCAGGACTTCTCACCCTATCGCCTCAACGTCTTCTATGACGAAAAGACCGAGGTGATCGAGCAGGTCCGTTGCGGCTGAAGCCCCATGCTGAAGGAGAACGTCCCATGATCCGCCGACTGTCGTCCGCCGCCCTGCTGCTCTGCGCCGCCGCCTGCGCCCCGGTCACCGGGGTTGATCCCGATCGTTCGTCGACGGGCGAGGGACCGTCGCAATGCCGGGCGGACGCTTACCGCAGCTATATCGGCCGCAACCGCTCCGAGCTTCCGGGCCAGCCCGCGGGCGCGACATGGCGGGTGACCTGCACCACCTGCCCGGTGACGATGGACTATAATCCGGCGCGCCTGAACATCCTGTTCGACGAGAGCAGCGGCGTCATCCGCGAGGTGAAGTGCGGCTGAGGTCGGCGGGCCGCTAGAGACCGGCGGCCCAATCCGTCGCGCGCACCAGGCTGTCGACGATCCCCGGCTCGGACGAGGCGTGGCCGGCGTCGCCGACGACATCCAGCTTCGCCTCGGGCCAGGCGCGGTGCAGCGCCCAGGCGCCGGACATCGGCGTCACCACGTCGAAGCGGCCCTGCGCGATCCAGCAGGGGATGTGGCGGATCCGATCGACCTGCTTCAGCAGCCAGCCGTCTTCCTCGAAGAAGCCGCCGTTGGTGAAGAACCAGTTCTCGATGCGTGCGAAGGCGACGGCGAACTCGGGTTCGGCGAACTTGTCCGGGCGGGCGTCGGGCCCTGCGGCGCTGACGGTCTCGCCCTCCCAGCTGGACCAGGCGACGGCGCAGCGTTCCCGCTCGTCGACGTTGTCGCCGATCAGACGCTTGTAGTAGGCGCCCATGAGGTCGCCGCGCTCGGCCTCGGGAATGGGCTCCACAAACCGCTCCCAGGCGTCGGGAAAAATCATGGAGGCGCCGTCCTGGTAGAACCAGTGAAGCTCCTTCCTGGTCAGCAGGAAGATTCCGCGCAGCACTAGCGACAGCACGCGGTCGGGGTGGGTGACGGCGTAGGCCAGCGACAGGGTCGAGCCCCAGGAGCCGCCGAACACCACCCACCGATCCACGCCCAGACGCTCGCGCAGGCGCTCGATGTCTTCGATCAGCGTCCAGGTCGTGTTGTTCTCAAGCGATGCATTCGGCCGCGACTGTCCGCACCCACGCTGGTCGAACAGGACGATGCGGTACTTGGCGGGGTCGAAGAAGCGCCGCATGCCGGGGTTGACCGCGCCGCCCGGCCCGCCGTGCAAGACCACCACAGGGAGCCCCTGCGGATTGCCGCATTCCTCATAGTAGATTTGATGAACGCCGTCCGTCTCCATCCAGCCTGACGCGAACGGCTCAATCTCGGGATAGAGGTCGCGGCGCGGGAGGTCGGGCGTCGGAAAAGCCATCTGGGGCAGGATCTTTCAGTAAAGCGAGGGATCGCCGGAACGTCTCTGACGCCATGCCGCATGGGCGAGCAGAAGCCAACCCAGGATCATCAGCACGCCGCCGATCGGCGCCACCGCGCCCATCCATCTGAGACCCAGCAGGGCGATGGCCGAAAGCGACAGGCTGAACACCAGTGCGCCGCCAAGCGCCAGGGCACCGGCCGTGGCTGCGCGCTGGTCGCGCCAGAGGCCGCAGGCCGTCGCCAACACAGAGTGGACCAGCAGATAGTGGCCTGCCGTGGTCAGCAAGGCGCGCGCGTCGGCTTCCACCCCATGCGCGGCGAAGGCGCCCAGTCCGACCGCCAGAGCGCCGCACAGGCCCGACGCGATGATCAGCCCGCGAGCGCCGACCGTCATCCCGCACTGGCCAAGGGGCGACGGAGCGCCGCATCGCCGCGCCCGGTCATCCCGCGACGTCTCCGACCGCTGCGTCCAGCAGCATGAAGGCGCGCCCCTCGTCCGTGGTCAGCTGCGCCTGGACATCGGCCACATCCCCGCCGCGCGCCGTGTCCGCCAGCCGGCCGGCGAAGCCTCGAACATAGCGTTCGGCATCCGAGCGCAGTTCGGGATCGCCAAGCACCCTGCGGGACACGCTGCGCACCGCCGCCGGCGCCACGCGCCGGACGATGTGGCGAGCCGCTGCGGGATCGCTGCGTCCGATCGCACGCGCGGCCTCCTCGATGCGGGAGCGGGGCAGCAGGGCGTTGGGATCGATGCCCATGCGCCGAACCGAGGCGATCATGCGCTCACCCAGTGCGGCGTCCGGCGGCTCGGCAGGCGTCGAGGCGCGCGGCGTCTCCGGCTCGCCGTCCGAAATCAGATCCTGCCAGTCCAAACCGACATCATCGCCGCCGGTGGGCGGAGCGACATAGGGCGGCAGCGGAGGCAGGGGCGTGGGTGCAGACGGCTCCGTCGGCTCCGGCCGGGCAAGGCCCAGCCGCCCACGCAATCCGCCGGCGCGGCGCTCGGCCTGGGCGGCGGCCACGGACAGTTCCGCCGCCGCGACCGTGCGCTGCGACTGGCGGATCGCCGGATGGGTCCGGCGCGCGGTTTCCCGCGCCAGTTCCAGCGTGGCGAGCGCCATCTGGTCGCTGCTGGCGACGATGGCGGTGACGGGATCGGCCAGCGCCAGCAGCCGCTCCGCCGCCCGCCTCGCGGCCCGGGATCAGCAGCTCGGAGCGCCACTCGGGGTCGCGCTCGGTGAGGTAGTCCACGCGGGCGTGCTCGCCGAAGTGGTCCGCGTCCGCCTCCTCCCAGTCCATGGCCCAGCCGGCGGGCGGGTCGTTGAGCAGCTCGTCCGTGCGCAGCCAGTGGTAGATGGACGCGTACGAGCGGGTGCTCAGGTGGTCCACGCGGCGGCGCAGCATGCGGGTGTTCAGCTGGGACGGATGCGTCAGGCCCATGGACGCCATGATCTGCACGGCCTCGCGCACGGTCAGGCGGTGGTAGTTGAAGACGCGGTTGCCCTTGTCCTCCACGTCGAGGGCGCGCATCAGACGCGGGTCCTGCGTGGCCACCCCCACGGGGCACTCGTTCGTGTGGCACTTCTGCGCCTGGATGCACCCGGTGGCCATCATCATCGCGCGGGCGGACATGGTGAAGTCCGCGCCCTGGATCAGACGCTTGACGATGTCCGAACCGGTGGCGACCTTGCCGGCCGCGCCGAGCTTGATCATGTGGCGCAGGCCGGTGCCCACGAGCGCGTTGTGCACGAGCATGAGGCCCTCGGTCAGCGGGGTGCCCACGCGGTCCGAGTACTCGAGCGGGGCGGCGCCGGTGCCGCCCTCGGAGCCGTCCACGATGATGAAGTCGGGGGCGATCCGCTCCTCCCAGATGGCCTTGGTCATGGCCAGCACGTCCACGCGGGAGCCCACGCAGAACTTGATGCCGATCGGCTTGCCGTCCGAGAGCTCACGGAGCTGCTCGATGAACCTGACCATCTCGCGCGGGGTGCGGAACGCGGAGTGGGACGCCGGGGACAGGCAGTCCTTGTCCATCGGGATCTCACGGGCCTCGGCGATCTCGGGGGAGATCTTCTCCTTGGGCAGCATGCCGCCCAGGCCGGGCTTCGCGCCCTGGGAGATCTTGATGGTGATGCCCTTGACCTCGGGCAGCAGCGCCTTCTCGGCGAACTTCTCCGGGCTGAAGGTGCCGTCCTCGTTGCGGCAGCCGAAGTAGCCGGAGCCGATCTCCCAGAACAGGTCCGCGCCGTTGCCGCGGTGGTACTTGGTGAGGCCGCCCTCGCCGGTCTCGTGGATGAACCCGCCCAGGCCGGCGCCCTTGTTCATGGCGATCACGGCGTTGGCGGAGAGGGAGCCGAAGGACATGGACGAGATGTTCATCAGCGAGATGTCCACGGGCTGGCGGCAGTCCGGGCCGCCGATCCGCACCGTGGGGGGCTCCTCCGGCGGGTTGACCGGGGCGGTGGAGTGCAACAGGAACTCGTAGCCGATCTCCGAGGTGTCCCGCTCGGTGCCGAACGCCTTGTGGCTGTCCAGTCCCTTCGCACGGGCGTAGACGATCGAGCGGGTGTCCCGGTCGAACGGCTTGCCGTCGAAGTTGCGCTCGA
>ERZ501011.42-NODE-42-length-41149-cov-12.463498_pt1 | contig 41149 bp, 39 predicted proteins | sample MGYA00248833_ERZ501011 | MGnify/ENA primary metagenome ERZ501011 (study PRJEB25958, sample SAMN03398530) | human skin metagenome | study: EMG produced TPA metagenomics assembly of the Human Skin Microbiome Metagenome (human skin metagenome) data set. | reverse complement strand
AGGTTCGAGTCCTGGTGGCGGAGCTCATGAGTCGCGGCGCAGCCGCGGCCTCCGGAGAGTCTCACGACGAGCAGCGGGTCCCCGGCGAGGCTCAACCCCCCGGGCGTGCCAGTCCCAGATTGTCCCGCAGCGTCGATCCCTCGTAGTCGGTGCGATATACGCCCAGCTCCTGCAGCACCGGCACCACCTCGTCGACGAACCGGTCGAGCCCGCCGGGCACGATGTGGGGCACCAGGATGAAACCGTCGGCGACGTCGGCCTGCACGAAATCGTTGATCGTGTGCGCGATCGTCTGCGGCGAGCCGACGAACGACTGGCGGCCGGTGACCTCGATGATGAGTTCACGCGTCGTCAGGTTCTTCGCCTCGGCCAGGTCGCGCCATTCGCGCGCCACGGCGACCGGGTCACGGTGCATGCGCACGCTCGCGCGTCCCTTCGCGACCGTGTTCTCGCCCGGGATCGGATCCACCTGCGGCAGCGGACCGTCGGGGTCGTGATCGGACAGATCCCGGTTCCACAGCTGTTCCAGGAACTTGATCGCCGTCTGCCCGCTGACCTGTTGCAGGCGCACCTCGTGGGCGAGTTCGGCTGCCTGCGCGTCGGTGTCGCCGACGACGAAGGTGGCGGCCGGCAGCACGAGGAGTTGGTCGGGGCGTCGGCCGTACGTGGCGAGTCGTCGTTTGACGTCGGTGTAGAACGCCCGGCCGGCGTCGTAGGTGGCGTGCCGGGAGAAGATGGCGTCGGCGGTCGCGGCCGCGAACTCCCGACCCTCGTCGGAGTCCCCGGCCTGGAAGATGACCGGCCGCCCCTGTGGCGGACGAGGGGTCGGGAAGTGCCCGCGGATGTCGAACTGTGAACTGGTGAACTCGAATTCACCCGCCTCGAGGCGGGCCAGGAACCGGCCGCTCTCGGCATCGGCGACGACGTCATCGTCGCGCCATGAGTCCCAGAGCGTCGCGGCGGCGGCGAGGAATTCCTTGGCGCGCGCGTACCGCTGGTCCTCGGGCAGATAACCGCCACGACGAAAGTTCTCGCCGGTGAACTCGTCCCACGAGGTCACCACATTCCAGGCCGCGCGTCCGGCGGACAGATGATCGAGGGTGGCGAATTGCCGTGCGACGTCGACGGGTTCGTTGAAGGTCGAGTTGATGGTGCCGGTCAGGCCGAGGTGGGTGGTGACCGCGGCCAACGCGGACAGCACGGTGAAGGTGTCCGGTCGACCGACCACGTCGAGGTCGTAGATCAGCCCGTTCTGCTCGCGGAGCCGCAGTCCTTCGGCGAGGAAGAAGAAGTCGAACTTCCCGCGCTCGGCGGTCTGCGCGAGGTGGACGAACGAGTCGAACTCGATCTGGCTGCCCGACGCCGGGTCGCTCCACACCGTGGTGTTGTTGACCCCGGGGAAGTGGGCGGCGAGATGGACCTGTTTGGTCATGCGACACCGGCCTTTCCAGTGGCGAAACGATTGGACGGGCGCGCCAGGCCGAGGTGCCCGCGCAGCGTCGAATGGCTGTACTCAGCGCGGAACAGGTTGCGGCGCCGGAGTTCCGGTACGAGCTCTCGGGTGATCGCGCGCAGGTCCTCGGGCAAGGCGGCCGGGTGCAGTCGTATTCCGCTGATCCCTGCCACCGCGGCCCAGCGCTCGATCTCGTCCGCGAGCCCGACCGGTGTGCCGGTGAAGACCGCGCTGTCGGGCGTGAACGGTCCATCGGCTAAGTCGTCGAGCCGCGCCCGACGGTCGTCGGCCTCCGCCTCCGATGCGGCGAGCACGACGAACAGGTCGACGAACAGGAGTGCTGGATCGGTGATCTCGCGACCGGCGTCGGAGTGTGCGGTGCCCACGGCGTCCACCGCGCGTACGGCGTCGTCGACGTCGCGCGGGCTGATGAACCCGAGGTCGGCGCCCCGACCGATCAGCCGCAGATCGGTGGGATGGGCGCCGGTCGCGGCGATGACCGGCCGGCCCTGCGGCGGGCGCGGCGTGATGGCGGGGCCGCGCACCGAGAAATGATCCCCGGCGAAGTCGATGTGGTGCAGCTTGTCCCGGTCGACGAAGCGACCGGTTGCGACGTCGCGGATCTCGGCGTCGTCCTCCCACGAATCCCAGAGCAGACCGAGCACGGTCGCGAAGTCGAGGGCCTCGGACGCGAGATCGGCGAGCACCGCCGGATCATCGGGAAATCGTCGTCGGCCGAACAGCGCGGCCTCGTCCGGGTCCGCGGTCGTGCGCAGCAGGACCCCGGCGCGACCCTGACTCACATAGTCGAGGGTCGCGATCGCCTTGGAGACGTGGAACGGCTCGGTGTGGGTGGCGGTCGCCGTCGGGATCAGCCCGATCGAACGGGTCGTGGGAGCGAGACGGGAGGCGAGTAGTACCGAGTCGAGTCCTCCCGTCGCCCGGTCGGTGCGGGGATGCCCGCGATGCAGGGCGAAGGTATCCGCGAGGGTGACGAAGTCCAGGAGCCCGGCTTCGGCCTCGCCGACCAGTTGCTGCCAGTGCGCCGCTGTCGTGAGCGCGTTTGCCCGGGCCCCGGGCGCACGCCACGCACCCGGATGCGACCCGCAACCGTCCAGCGCCACGGCGACGCGTACGTGTTCGGTCATCGAGTCTCCCCTCGAGTCGTGTCGTCGATGTGTGTCTCCGTCTCGAACAGAGGCGGCATGACACGGGATTCCAGGACCAGGCCATCGGATCGGCGTGGGCCTAACCCTTCCGATGTCCCGCCGATGCCGCTTCGCTGATCAGGATGAGGTGTGTTCGGCACAGGACTCGAGACGGTCGGGGAGCGGTATGACGGGAGATAAACCCATACCGCTGTCGGTGCTCGACCTCGCGCCGGTCACCGAGGAAAGTGACGCGGCGACGGCGGTGCGTCGCAGCGTTGCCTTGGCCCGGCACGCCGAACGGCTGGGATATCACCGCTTCTGGCTCGCCGAGCATCACTTCGTGGCAGTGGCCAGCTCGTCGACGACCACGCTCATCGGACTCATCGCCGGCGCGACCGAGTCCATCCGCGTGGGATCGGCGGCGGTCCAGAGCGGCCTGCACACCCCGGTGTCGATCGTGGAGGCCTTCGGGACCATCGACGCGCTCCACCCTGGCCGACTGGACCTGGGTCTCGGTCGTTCCGCGCAGCGTCGCACCGAGTTGGCGACCGCCGACCGGAAATCCGCACCCCGCGAGCCCGCACCCCGACAGCCCGACGAGGTCGTCGACGGCCTGCTCATACCGTCGCCGTTCCCCGTCGAGTCGATCCTCAACGCGCCGCGGGTCGTCGCCGCGTTCGAGGCCTCGCAGTTCGACGGTGCGTCGCCGCCGGACTTCGACGACGCCGTCGGTGATGTCCTGGCGCTCCTGACGGGCGGGTTCAGTCACCGCGACGTCGAACTGACCGCGGTGCCGGGGCAGGGCGCCGACGTGGCGGTCTGGATCTTCGGGAGCAGCAAGGGGCAGAGCGCCCAGACCGCAGGTGCGCGCGGGTTGCCGTTCGTCGCCAATTATCACGTCAGCCCGAGCACGGTCCTGGAGGCCGTCGAGGCATACCGAAGTGCGTTCCGGCCGTCGCCGGTCCTGGCCGAGCCGTATGTGGTCGTCTCCGCGGATGTCGTTGTCGCCAAGGATGAATCGACCGCACGGCACCGTGCATCCACCTACGGACACTGGGTGTACGGCATCCGCAGCGGAGCCGGCGCGCAACCGTACCCGGACCCTGACACGGCACGGCCGCTCGACGATGACGCTCTCCCGCTGGTCGACGATCGCGTGCGCACCCAGTTCGTCGGCGACCCCGACACCGTGGTGGACGGGCTGCGCACACTCGTGCGGGTGACCGGTGCCGACGAACTGCTAGTCACCAGCGTCACCCACGACTTCGACCACCGGCTGGCGTCGCATGAGTTGCTGGCGGCCGCATGGGGATTGCGACGGAAGTGAGATGACCGGCTACGCGGCAGAGGGTTTCGGACGACGCGCCGGTGGGCGGTCGTCGTTGAGGGCGCTGTTCACCGGCATCCGGCGTCGCGTCGACGTGGACCTACTCGCCGTGTGTGCGGCGCTGCATCCGGAGGCACCGCCCCTGGGTCTCCCGTTGGAGTCAGCAAGAACGGTCGGCCGCGGAAAGGTCTCATAACCGGGTCCCGGTGGCACCATGAGGTTCTCCGGTGACGACGGTCGTCGCCGACGAGCAGCCACGAGGAACGCCCACCATGTACGAGACCCCGGATGAACTACACGAACTGCAGACCCTTCTCGACGCGTCCCTGTCCCGATCGACTGATCATCTGCGGTCCATCATCAGCAGCGAGAACACGGTCGGCGCACCGCAATTGGTCGAGATCCTGACGGGCATGCGTGTTCTCGCGTTGTCGACCGTGACCTCGGCGGGCGAGCCGAGGATCAGCGCCGTCGACGGGCATTTCCTCCACGGGAAGTGGGTCTTCGGCACGGCGCGCAGTGCTGCGAAGGCTCGGCACCTCGCCGCCCGTCCGGCCGCCAGCGCGGCTCACATCCAGGGCGAGGAGCTCGGGGTGTTCACCCACGGGACGGTCGAGATCCTCAACCCGCTCGACGGCGACCGCGCCGATGACTGGCCCGAGTTGGTGGCCCACTTCCAGAAGATCTACGGCGACGATGCGTTCGACTGGGACGTCGAGGTCATCTACTTTCGCCTGCACCCGCATTGGATGACGGTCTACGCACCGAACCAGTCTCATTGACTGTGAGTCGACGGTCAGTCGACCGGGACGATGAAGCCTTCCTTCACGAGCCAGTCGTAGGCGACGTCGGAGGGGTCGGCGCCATCGATGTCGATGAGTCCGTTGAGTTCCTGCATGAGCTCGTCGGTGAGTTTCGCCGACACGGGAGCCATGAGTTCGGCGATCTCCGGGTTGGCGTCGTTGACGCCGGTGCTCACCACGAGGCAGCCGCTGTAGGGCAGGAAGAACTTCTTGTCGTCTTCCAGGACGACGAGGTCGAGGTTCTTGATCCGGCCGTCGGTGGAGTAGACCATGCCGAAGTTGCAGGGTTCGCTCCGTGCGGTCGAGGTGTAGACGACGCCGGAGTCCATGGTCGTCACGTTGCTCTTGGGCACGCCGCCGGGGGCGTCGAGCGGGATGTCGTAGGCCTCCAGCATGGGGATGAATCCATCGGCGCGCGAGAGGAACTCGTCGTTGATGCAGAACGTCCGCTCGGATTCGGGCAGCTTCGCGATGTCGGACATCTTGGTGACGTTCAACCGCTCGGCCGTCGGCGCCGAGGCGGCGAATGCGTAGGTGTTGTTGAACGACGAAGGCGGGAGCCACTCGACACCGTTGGCGCGTTCGGCGTCACGGACGCGCTCGTACAGCTGCTGCGGATCCGCGATGGTCTCCGTCTCACCGAGATAGGTCTGCCAGGCGGTGCCCGTGTACTCCCACACGATGTCGGCGTCACCGTTGAGAACCGCTTGCCGCGAGGACATCGAACCCGGTGCGTTGGTGAGGTCGTCGACGTCGGCCCCGGCCGCTGCCAGATAGGTCGCGGTGATCTTGCCGAGCAGGACCTGTTCGGTGAAGTTCTTCGACGTCACGGCGACCGACGTGCCCTCCAGCGGGCGTTCGCCGCCGGGAAGGGAAGCGGGACGGAAGGTTCCGGACGAACTCACCAGACCACACGCCGACAGCGTCATCACGAGGGCCGCCGACGCGGCCAGGATTGCGAGTGCCCGGGAGCGCAGCGAGCGGGCCGAATGTGACCGGCGCCGGGAGCGCAGCGAGCGGGCCGACTGCGACCGTGTCATCATGCGATCCCCCGTGGTGTCGCGACGAGTTCGACGAGGCGGCCGAGCCAGTCGATCGTCATGGCGAGCAGGGCGACCAGGATCGCGCCCGAGACCAGCAGCTTGGGCAGGAACAGCGTGATGCCGGTGGTGATGAGCGTGCCCAGGCTGTTCGCGCCGATGAACGTGCTGAGGGTGGCGGTGCCGACCAGGATCACCAGTGCGGTCCGCACCCCGTTGAGGATGACGGGTACGGCGAGCGGGAGTTCGACCTGGACGAGGGTGCGGACGGCGGACAGGCCGATGCCCCGGGATGCCTCGACGGTCCGTTGATCGACCTGACGCAATCCGACGATGGTGTTCTGCAGGATCGGGAGCACCGCGTAGACGACCAGGCCGACGACGGCCGTGTTGAAACCGGTGCCGAGCCAGAAGGTGAACAGCACCAGCAGACCGATCGCCGGCGCCGCCTGCCCGATGTTGGCGATGTTCACCGCGATCGGGTTCAGCCACCGGAGCGACGGTCGGGTGAGCGCGATACCCAGTGGGATCGCGATCACGACGACGATGACGGTGGCGACGAGGGTCAGTTGGATGTGATCGAGGATGGTGGCGCGCAGCGCGGCCCACGACATCGACGCGCTCTCGGTGGTGGTGAACGTGGTGTTCGCGTACCAGATGGCGAAACCCACGCCGACGACCACGATCACGAGCGGTTCGAACCACACGTCGATGGGGATACGGGAGAGCCGTCGTCGAAAGCCGCTCGGGACCGACTCCGGGGCAGGCGGTTTCGCGGTCTCGGTGATCCTCGCCTCTTCGGCGATGAAACCCGTCACCGCTCGGCGCTCGTCTCGGGCGTGCCCACCGGCGCTGTCGCGGAACCGGCGCCTGCGGCAGGTTCCAGGCCGGGCTCGTCGTCGGCCGCGACGACCGGGGTCTCGACGGGAGCCGAACCCTCGGCGTGGTCGAGATAGCCGCCGTGGTCGTCGTCCTCCCGCACCGTCGCGAGTTGGCCGCGGATCGCTTCCATCACCGAGGCGATGTTCAGCGCACCGACGACCGCGCCGCGTCCGTCGGTGACGAGAACACCACCCTGGCTCGTCGCGAGCATCGAGTCGAGAGCGTCGTTCAGCGTCGAGGACTTGGCCACGACCGGGAGTCGATGGTCGAGGTAGTCGGAGACCTCCGGCTTGGCGCGGATCTCCTCGACCGACGGCCAGGCGCGTGGGCGGCCGTGTTGGTCGACGACGGCGACCCAGTCCTCGCCGGCCGCCTTCGCGCGGGTCACCACGGCGCCGGACGGTTCTCCGACGCGGGCGGTGATCACCTCTTTGAAGTCGACATCGCGGACGCGGGTGAGGGTCAGGTGGGCGAGAGTCGCACCCGATCCCACGAACTCCTCGACGAACGGGCTCGCCGGATTGGCCAGGATCTCCTCCGGCGGCGCGAACTGTTCGATGTGACCGCCCTCGGAGAGGATCAGCACCTTGTCGCCGAGTTTGGTCGCCTCCTCGAAGTCGTGGGTGACGATGACGATGGTCTTGGCCAGCTCGTGCTGGATCGCGATCAGCTTGTCCTGCAGGCGTGCTCGGGTGATCGGATCGACGGCGCCGAACGGCTCGTCCATCAGCAGCACCGGGGGATCGGCGGCGAGGGCGCGTGCGACGCCGACCCGCTGCTGCTGGCCGCCGGACATGTCCTTGGGGAGCCGGTCGGCGAAGGTCGCGGCGTCGAGTCCGACGAGGTCGAGCAGGTACTCGGTGCGCTCGGCGATACGTTTCTTGTCCCAGTTGAGGATTCGCGGAATGGCGCCGATGTTCTTGCTCACCGACCAGTGCGGGAAGAGGCCGCCGGACTGGATGACGTAACCGATGGACTGCCGCAGCTTGTCCGGGTTCTCCGCGGTGACATCGCGTCCGCCGATGTAGATGCGACCCTCGGTGGGTTCGATGAGGCGGTTGATCATCTTCAGCGTCGTCGTCTTGCCACATCCGGACGGGCCGACGAAGGCGACGATGTCGCCGGCGTCGATCTCCAGGTCGAGACGGGCGACGGCCGGCGTGGTGGCTCCTCGGTAACGTTTGGCCACGCCGTCGAGGCGGATGGACTCGCCGGTGACGTTGCGGTTGTTGCCGTTCGGCGCGGACGAGGTGGCGGAGTCGGTCATGAGAGTCCCTTGGAGATGGTGAGTCGGCCGAGCAGAACCAGGAGAGCGTCGAAGACGAGGGCGATGATGACGATCAGGATCGTTCCGGCGAGCGCCATTTCGAGTGCATTGGCACCACCGAGGCGGGAAAGCCCGTTGAAGATCAGCGATCCCAGGCCGGGGCCGAGGACGTAGGCGACGATCGCGGCGACACCGACGATCATCTGGGTCGACACGCGGATGCCGGTCAGGATCACCGGCCAGGCGATCGGCAACTCGACGGTGAGCAGGATGCGCCATCTCGAAAGCCCGATGCCGCGGGCGGATTCGACCACGGCCGGCGGCACGGACCGTAGGCCGACGACCGCGTTGCCGATCACCGGCAGCGTGGCGAAGAAGGCCAGCATCAGAAACGACGGCGTCACACCGAGTCCGAACGGCACGATCAACAGGGCCAGGAGGGCAAGCGACGGAATGGTCAGCGCCACACGGCTCGACGTCAGCGTCAGCGCGCTGGCGAGCGGGAGGCGATAGACCACGGCGGCGATGAGGATCGCCACGGCCGTACCCACGAGCACTGTCTGGAATGACAGCGACGCGTGTTGATAGGTCAGAAAAGTGAGTGATCGGGCGTTCTCGCTGAGGTAATCCCACAATTGCACTGTCGGTGTCCCATCCCCGGTGTCCCACCCCCGGTGTCTGCGTCGACATTACGCAGAGTTGAACGAGACTGCCGACATTTGGACCGATCCAGTGTGACTTTCACGCGGCGTGGGTCGATCTCCGCTCGACGCGGTGCCATCCTGGATGGGTGAGTGAGACTGCGCTGACCAGCTCGGAGGTCGGACCCGACGACGATCGGGCCCACCTGGCCGAGGCCGTGCGTTCCTGGACGCGCATCGTCGCCTGGGTGCTGAGTGTCGGCGGGGCCATCGGCTTCGTCGCGGCGTTCGTGCTGACCGTGGAACGATTCGAACTGGCCGCCGACCCCGACTACGTGCCGTCCTGCAACTTCAACCCGGTGCTGAGCTGCGGTTCGGTGATGGCGCAGCCGCAGGCGGCGCTCTTCGGGTTCCCCAATCCGCTGCTCGGGATCGCCGGTTTCGCGGTCGCGATCACCACCGGGATGGCCTTGCTGGCCGGGGCGCGCCTCGCCGGCTGGTACTGGGCGGGGCTACAGGTCGGGGTCACCGCGGCGATGGTCTTCATCGGGTGGCTGATCTATTCGAGCCTCTACTCGATCGGGGCGCTGTGTCCCTACTGCATGGTCGTCTGGGCGGTCACACTGCCGATCTTCGTCCTGGTCAGCGTGCGCAACGCGCACGCGAGCGGTCTCACCTCGCGGTCCCGTGTCGCGCTCGCCCTGGCCCGCAATCACGCCCCCATCCTCGTCGCGGGGGTCGGCCTCGTGATCGTGCTGATCGCGGTGCGATTCTGGTCGTACTGGTCCAGCCTGTACTGAACCCGACCTCGCGCGACCGCTCGGAATCTCCCGAGATGCACCACTACGCTGGGCCCATGGCTATCGGGCGTCCATCGGAGGGTTCGGCGGAGGTGCAGCGCGCGCCGCGGGCGCGGATGACCGGCGCGCAACGGCGATTGCAGCTCATCGAGGTGGCGCGCGGACTGTTCGCCGAACGGGGTTTCGAGGGCACGTCGATCGAAGAGATCGCGCAGCGCGCCGGTGTCTCGAAACCTATCGTCTACGAGCACTTCGGCGGCAAAGAAGGTCTGTACGCGGTGGTCGTCGACCGTGAGATGGAGACCCTGCTGGAGATGGTGACCTCGTCGCTGTCGAAGAACCGCTCGCTCTATCGCATCCAGCAGGTCGCACTCGCGCTGCTGACGTACATGGAGGAGCGCACCGACGGCTTCCGCATCCTGGTCCGCGGCGACAGCACCGCGAGCACGGACGAGACGGCGACCTACTCGAGTCTCCTGAACGACGCGATCAGTCAGGTCGAGCACATCCTGGCCGGGGACTTCGAACGACGCGGCTTCGATCCCGCCCTCGCACCGCTCTACGCCCAGGCGCTCGTCGGGATGGTGTCGGTGACGGCGCAGTGGTGGCTCGACGTCCGCGAACCGTCGAAGGAGGTCGTGGCGGCGCACCTGGTCAACCTGTGCTGGAACGGGCTCACCCGACTCGAACCCGATCCCGAACTCGTCGGGCCCGACTACGTCGAATCGCGCAAGCGGACCACCGTCGACGACGCCTGACCGGGGGCCGCTCGCGACCCGGCCCACACCCGACCCGAGGTGCCCGGCACGGGGCCCGGACCGCGTCTATTGTTGATTCACTCTGCGTCCCCCGGCCGGAAGGATCAACCGATGTCGACCCCGCACGGCGCCGGCCGGCCGGCCGTCGCATCCCGCTGAGGCGCCGCGCGTGGAGACCGTCGGCATCTACCTGGTCGTCATCTTCGCGTGCGGGTTCCTCGCACGTGTGGCCCGCCTGCCGACCCTCGTCGGCTACCTCGCCGCCGGGTTCATCCTGCACGCACCGGGAATCGACGAACTGCCGATCATCGACACGATGGCCGAACTGGGCGTCACGATCCTGCTGTTCACGATCGGGCTCAAGCTCGACGTGCGGATGCTGCTCCGGCGTGAGGTCGTCATCACCACGGCGGTGAACCTGCTCGTCATCCTCGGTCTCACAATGGGTTTCCTCGGCGTCCTGGGTGCCATCGGGGTGCGGCTGCTCGCCGGCGAGGGCTGGGAGACGGTGGCGCTGTTGGGATTTGCGCTGTCCTTCTCGAGCACGGTGTTCGTCGTCCAGGTACTCGACGAGCGGTCGGAGTCGCATTCCCTCTACGGCCGGATCGCCATCGGCGTCCTCGTGCTGCAGGACATCGTCGCCGTCGTCTATCTGACCGCCATGCAGGGCGAGCCGCCGAGCCCCTGGGCGCTGGCCCTGGTGTTGCTGATCCCCGGCGCGTGGATCGTCCGCCGGTTGTGGAACACCCTCGGCCACGGCGAGTTGCAGACGTTGTTCGGGATCGTCATGGCGCTCGTACCCGGCTACTGGCTCTTCGAATCCGTGGGTGTCAAGGGCGACTTCGGCGCGATGATCATCGGCGTCCTCCTCGCTTCTCACCCCCGTGCGGGGGAGCTGTCGCGGACGTTGTTCGGTTTGCGTGAGCTGCTGCTGGTCGGGTTCTTCGTGTCGATCGGGCTGCACGTCACGCCGACGACCGAGACCGTGCTGCTCGGTCTGCTCCTGCTCATCCTGCTGCCGCTCGAGGGAGCGGTGTACACGCTGGTCCTCTCGCTGTTCGGCCTGCGTCGCCGGACGTCGATCCTCACCGGACTCGCCTTGGCCAACTTCTCGGAATTCGGGCTCATCGTGATCGCGACCGGTGTGGGGGCAGGCATCATCGGCGAGGACTGGCTGGTGGTGACATCGGTCGCGGTGGCGGGGAGCTTCGTGTTCTCCACCCTCGTCAACCGTCGCGGCACGGGCCTGGTGACCCGGCTCTCGGCGTTCGTCCCGACCACGGCCGCCGCCCGGGCGCACCCCGACGACGCGCCGATCGTCCTGGCACCGGCGCGCGTTCTCGTCCTCGGGATGGGTCGCGTCGGCCACTCGGTCTACGACCGGCTGGTCGACGAATACGGCCTACCCGTGATCGGCGTGGAGAACGACCCGCTCAAGGCGAGCGAACTGGCCGAGCAGGGTGTCCGGGTACTCGACGCCGACGCCACCGAGACCGACTTCTGGGACCGGGCCGTCGGCGTCGGCGAGCTCGAACTGCTCGTCCTGGCCATGCCCTTCCACGGCTCGAATCTCGTGGCTCTCGAACGGATCGAGGAGCTCGGCGTCACCGGGACCATCGCCGTCGTCGCGCAGTACGACGACGAACGCGACGAGTTACTCCAGCGAGGGGCCGACGTGGCGTTCCACATCTACGAGGGCACCGGCGTCGGACTGGCCGACGCGGCCGCCGAGGCCGCAGGTCTGGAACGCTGAGCGACGGTTCACCCCGACCCGGTGGCCAGGCCGGTCAGCTGCCCGCGCCGGAAGCGTCGTCGCCGCTCCAGAGGTCCTTCTGCATGTAGACGCAGTCGATCCACTGCTCGGCCTTGTGACCGATGGCGCGCAGGCGACCCACCTCGTCGAATCCGAACCGCCGGTGCAGTGCGATCGAGCCCTCACCTCCGGTCGCGGCGATGACCGCGACGATCTGGCGGACGTTGTCCGGGTCGGCGCGGGCGAGCAGCGCGGACATCAACGCGGTGCCGATCCCGCGCCCCCCGTGACCGGGCCGCACGTAGATCGAGTCCTCGGTCGACAGGTCGTACGCGGGCATCGTCCGGAACGTCCCCAGGTAGGCGTATCCGACGACGTGCTCGACCCCGTCGTCGACCGCGCGGGCCACCACGAACGGCCGGCCCGCAGCGGTGATCGCGGCGTGCTTGGCATGCCACTGCGAGACCGACGGAACCAGGTAGTCGAAGGTCGCGACGGTGTGCTGCACGTAGTGCGCGTAGATGTCCGCGACGGCCTCGCAATCGTCGATCGTCGCGTCTGACACGCGGATCGGGGGCGAGGTCGCGCCGGAGGTGCGGTCGCTCATGCCGATGAGGGTAGGGCAGGGGCGCCGACGGCGAGAACTCCGTCGGGACGAGTCCGCCGACCGGGCAGGGCGGGCCGATCGGCGACCCATACAATCGACGGAGTGTCGACGCTGTCTGCCCTGTCCGGTCTGGCCGCACTCGCGTGTGCGGACAAGTCCTTCCGCGAGGTGCACAAGCACCGCGACGAGCGCCGACTGGACATCACCGCGCCGGATGCCGCGCGCCCCTTCCTCGTCTCGTGCCTGGTCACCGATGCGCAGGCGCCGCTGTTGGTCGTGTCGGCCAACGGCCGCGAGGCCGATGATCTGACGGCGGAGCTGGGCGAACTCCTCGACGACGCCGGGGCCGTCGCACAGTTCCCGTCCTGGGAGACGCTGCCGCACGAGCGGCTCTCCCCGAGTGCAGACACCGTCGGACAGCGACTGGCCGTGCTGCACCGCCTGGCGAACCCCGGCGACACCCCACTGCGGGTCGTCGTGACCACTGTTCGCTCGCTCGTCCAGCCGATGGCACCGGGCCTCGCCGACGTCGCCACGGTGACCCTGCGTGAGGGCATCGAGGTCGACTTCGACGCACTGCTGTCCCAGTTGGTCGAGATGGCCTACGAGCGCGTCGACATGGTCGGCCGACGCGGCGAGTTCGCGGTACGCGGCGGTATCCTCGACGTCTTTCCGACGACCGCCGATCATCCGGTGCGCGTGGAGTTCTGGGGCGACGAGATCACCGAGATGCGTGCGTTCTCGGTGGCCGACCAGCGCAGCCAGCCCGAGGTCGAGACCAGCGAGGTGCGGATTCACCCGTGCCGTGAACTGCTCCTGACCGAGAAGGTCCGTGCGCGGGCCGCCGATCTCGCGGCCGCCGATCCGGGCGACACGACCATGACCGAGATGTTGGGCAAACTCGCCGAGGGCATCCCGGTGGAGGGGATGGAGGCGCTGATCCCCGCGCTCGTCGACGGCGACATGCAGTTGCTGACCGAGGTGATCCCCGACGGCACACGGGTCCTCATCCTCGACCCGGAGAAGGTGCGGACCCGGGCCTCCGATCTGTCGAAGACGGGTGCGGAGTTCCTCGAGGCGTCGTGGACCGCCGCCGCCATGGGCGCCTCGGCGCCGATCGACGGCCGGTCGTCGGAGAGCCTCGGCATCGACCTGCAGGCCAGCGCGTACCGCTCTCTCGACGAGGTGCGGAAGGCGACGCTCGCCGCCGGCCGGCCCTGGTGGACCCTGAGTCCACTCGCGACCGGCAGCGGTGACGAACTCGAACTGGACCTGGCTCCCGGCCCGGCGCCACGGGGCGACGACCGCGAGATCGCGGCGACGTTCGCGCAGTTGCGCGCCCACGTCTCCGACGGCAAGACGGCGGCGATCGTGGTGGCGGGCAAGGGCACCGCGCAGCGTGTCGGCGAACGACTGTCCGACGCCGAGGTGCCCTACGTGATCGCCGAACCCGGGCATCGGCCGCAGCCCGGCGAGGTGACCGTCTTCTGCGCGCCGCTGCGTGCCGGGATCGTCTGTCCCGACGTGGGTCTCGTGGTGGTCGCCGAGGCCGACCTCACCGGCACACGGGTCGCGAACGTCCGGGACGGCCGCCGGCTGCCGGCGAAGCGGCGCAACCAGGTCGACCCGCTCGCCCTGGCCGCCGGCGACCTGGTGGTGCACGACCAGCACGGCATCGGCCGGTTCGTCGAGATGATCGAGCGGACCGTCTCGGGTGCCCGGCGCGAGTACCTCGTCCTGGAGTACGCCTCGAGCAAACGCGGCCAGCCGGCCGATCGGTTGTATGTCCCGATGGACGCACTCGACCAGCTCTCGCGGTACGTCGGCGGCGAACAGCCGTCGCTGTCGAAACTCGGCGGGTCGGACTGGCAGAACACGAAGCGCAAGGCGCGCAAGGCTGTTCGCGAGATCGCCGGCGAGCTCGTACAGCTCTATGCCGCCCGCCACGCCGCGCCCGGACACGCATTCGGTCCCGACACCCCGTGGCAGCAGGAAATGGAAGACGCCTTCGACTTCACCGAGACCGTGGATCAGCTCACGGTCATCGCCGAGGTCAAGGCCGACATGGAACGTGCGGTGCCGATGGACCGCGTCGTCGTCGGCGACGTCGGTTACGGCAAGACCGAGATCGCCGTCCGTGCCGCCTTCAAGGCCGTCCAGGACGGCAAGCAGGTCGCGGTCCTGGTCCCGACGACGATTCTCGCGCAACAACATCTGCAGACCTTCACCGAACGGATGAGCGGCTTCCCGGTGCGCGTGCGCGGCCTGTCGCGCTTCACCGATGCCAAGGAGTCACGCGAGATCGCCGAGGCGATGTCGAAGGGCGAGGTCGACGTCGTCATCGGTACCCACCGACTGTTGCAGACCGGGATCGTATGGAAAGACCTCGGACTCGTGATCGTCGACGAGGAGCAGCGGTTCGGTGTGGAACACAAGGAACACATCAAGTCGCTGCGCACCCATGTCGACGTGCTGACGATGTCGGCCACCCCGATCCCGCGCACGCTGGAGATGTCGATGGCCGGGATCCGCGAGATGTCGACGATCCTGACCCCGCCCGAGGAACGGCACCCGGTGCTCACCTACGTCGGTGCCTACGCGCCCAAGCAGGTCGCCGCCGCCATCCGCCGCGAGCTGTTGCGTGACGGCCAGGTCTTCTACGTGCACAACCGGGTGTCGACCATCGACAAGATGGCCAAGGACATCGCGGCGATGGTCCCGGAGGCGAGAGTTGTTGTCGCACATGGGCAGATGGGCGAGGATCAGCTCGAGCGCACGGTGTCGGGATTCTGGAACCGTGAGTACGACGTGCTGGTCTGTACGACGATCATCGAGACCGGTCTGGACATCTCGAACGCCAACACCCTGATCGTCGACCGCGCCGAGAACCTCGGCCTCTCGCAGCTACATCAGCTGCGTGGTCGCGTCGGTCGCAGCCGCGAACGTGGATACGCCTACCTGCTCTACAGCCCGGACCGGCCGCTGACCGAGACCGCCTACGACCGCCTGGCGACGATCGCGCAGAACAACGAGCTCGGCGCGGGAATGGCGGTGGCGCTGAAGGATCTCGAGTTGCGCGGCGCCGGAAACGTGTTGGGCGCCGAGCAGTCCGGGCACGTCGCGGGCGTCGGCTTCGATCTCTACGTCCGGCTGGTCGGCGAGGCGGTGGAGGCTTACCGTGCCGCCGCGGACGGGAAGCCCGTCGAATCCCGGGAGACGGGCGAGGTGCGCATCGACCTCCCCGTCGACGCACACATCCCGGTCGAATACGTCGATTCCGACCGCCTGCGTCTCGAGGCGTACCGCAAGCTCGCGTCGGCGACCGACGACGCCGCGGTCGACTCGGTCCTCGTCGAACTCAACGACCGCTACGGCCCACCGCCGGTGGAGACCACGCGGCTGGCGTCCATCGCCCGGCTGCGCCTGCGATGCCGGGAGCGGGGGATCACCGAGATCGGTCTCGCCGGACAGGGAATGAAGATCTCGCCGCTGTCGCTGCTCGACAGCGAGCAGGTGCGTCTTCGTCGCCTGTACTCGTCGGCCACCTACCGGGCGACGACGTCGGTGGTCACGCTGCCCATCCCGCGCACCGGAGGCGTGGGGTCGGCGCGCCTGCGCGACGACGAGCTGATCGAGTATCTGACGACCTTCCTCACCCAACTGCGGCCGGAGCCGGTCACGTGACGGTGGTGCTGCTGGACCCGGCACGGCCAGATCTGATCCCCATTCGGGCACGCTCATGTCTCGCCGGGCCGGTGCAGGTCACCGAGGACGTGCCCGCGGCGATGCTGTGGGAGTTCGACCACGTCGAACCCGTCTTCGACGACGCACCCGTTGATCCGGGATCGGTGCTCGTCAGTACCGATCCCGAACATCCGCTGGTGCAGGCGCGAATCGCGCGCGGGGAAGACGTCATCGCGGCGCAGACGGTCTCCGGCATGGCGCTTCTCGAGTCCGTGGCGTTGATGGACACATTGCGTCGGAACGGCCCGTGGGAGAGCACCCAGACGCACCACTCGTTGCGGCGTTACCTGCTCGAAGAAGTCTACGAGTTGCTCGACGCCATCGAGGCCGGTGACCCCGTGGAGCTCCGTGAAGAACTCGGCGACCTCCTGCTGCAAGTGCTGTTCCACGCGCGCATCGCCGCCGACGACCCGGAGTCGCCGTTCGACATCGACGACGTCGCACGGAGTTTCACGTCGAAGGTGACCGGCCGGACCCCGGGCGTGCTGTCCGGCGCCCACTCGGATCTGGAGACCCAGATCCGGGAATGGGAGGAACGCAAGGCGGCCGAGAAGCGCCGCGGCTCGGTGTTCGACGGCGTCGCCACGACCCAGCCCGCTCTCGCCCTGGTGCAGAAGGTCCTCGAACGGCTCACCGCGGCCGGTTATCCCGTCGACACCATCCCCGCGGAGACCCTGACCGTGACGGTCGTCGCCGGCGGCGACAGCGTCGAGGCGCAGGCCCGGGACCGAGCGCTCGCGTTGATGGCCGACGTGCGCGCGGCAGAAGCGCGTGCGGCCGAGCGAGGCGTCACCCTCGACTCGCCCGAGGCGTGGTCGGCCGTACTGGGCGAGAACCCGGCCTGATCATCAAGCGGCGCAGTTGTCGCGTTTCGTTGCGATCCGCGCAACGAAACGCGACCACTGTCGCGGGGTTTGGGGAGATGAACCGGATCGAGGCTCAGACGGACAGTGCGGCCAGCTGTTTCGTGAACTCCCCCTCGTCGATTCGCGTGTGGCGTCCGTCCTCGACGACGATCTCGCCGCCGACCATCACCGTGTCGACGATGGACCGTGATCCGGTGGTGAGCAGCGACGCGCCGGGATCGCGGACGGGGAGGGTGGCGTAGTCGCGGTCGAACCGCACCAGCGTGAGGTCCGCGGGCGACCCGACTGTCACACCGCCGGTCACCGGCGACAGACCGAGCGCGTAGTTGGCGCCGCCGCAGGCGATGTCGAGCATCTGGGGGAACCCGAGCAGGTCCGCACGCCGGTGGACGGCACGTTGCAGGTAAGCGGCGATGCGCAGCGTCGCCAGCATGTCCTGGGTGTCGTTGCTGGCGGCGCCGTCCACGCCCAGCCCGACCGCCAGGCCGCGCTCCAGCATCGCCGGGATCGGGGCCACCCCGCTGCCGAGACGCATGTTCGACAATGGATTGTGCGACACCGCCACCTTCCGGGCGGCGAGGGTGCGCTGGCCGGCGTCGTCGAGCTCGACGCAGTGGACGGCGAGCACGCGGTCCCACAGGAAGCCGTTGCGGTCGAGGTGGTCGACGGCCCCGAAGCCGGTGTGCTGCCGGCACATCTGTTCGTCGGTGCCGGTCTCGAGCAGGTGGATGGAGACCGGCAGTCCACGTTCCTGCGCGAAGTCGCGGATCGTCCGCATCCCGGCGTCGGTGACCGAGCGCGGATTGGGTACCGCCAGGGCCATCGAGATCGCTGACCCGGCAACCTCGTTGCGGAGATGGTCGACGTGGTCGAGGACCTCGCCGAGGGGTTGCATCAGCCGCGGTTCGAACCCCCACTTGCGGCTCGGGTCGGTGCGGTCGGCGACCCCGCGGCCGAGGATCGCCCGGATTCCGGTGTCGCGCAGTGCCCGCACGACGGCGTCATGGATCTCGTGCGACGGGTGCGGCCACATGTGTTCGACCACGGTCGTCGTGCCCGATCGCAACAGTTCGAGGCAGGCCGAGACAGCGGCGAGGTAGGCCCGCTCGGGTGTGATCGCCACCGATTCCTCGCCCACGGCCAGCAACCATTCGAGCAACGGTGTGCATTCGGCGATTCCCCGCATGAGCGACTGCTGGAGGTGCGTGTGGGTGTTGACGAACCCGGGGATGACGTAACCGTTACCGGTTCCACCGCCCGGACGGGCGGTGGGTGCGATCGCGGTGACGATCCCGTCGACGACATGGACGTCGTGATGGGCTTTCCACTGCCCGGCCGTGTAGACGGTGACGTCGCGAAAGGCCGGGGCCGCCGCGGTGACGGCGGCCCCGGGCGATGATGTGTCGGTCACTTCGCGAAGTTCGCGGCGATGCGCTGGGCGAGGTAGTCGGCGGCGGTGATCGGCGGGTAGGTGCCGCCCGCGCTCTCGATCAGCACGTCGGAGTTCGCCTGGGCGAAGTACGCGAGCGTGTAGCGCGGACCGGTGTACTCGCCCCGGCGGGGAGCCCGGACCCGATGGAAGTTCGACGGCAGTCGGTCGTCGGACCAGCGCATCAGCATGTCGCCGATGTTGCAGGTGATGGCGTCGTCGGACGGCTCGACCGACGTCCAGGCCTCGCCGTCGGCCTCGGCTCCCGGTAGCACCTGCAGACCTCCCTGACCGGACCGCTGGAACAGCAGGGTCAGTGCGTCGAAGTCGGTGTGTGCGCCGGCGCGCCAACTGTTCTCGGAGTCGATCAGTTCGTCGGGGAACGCGTAGTAGTGCAGCAACCGCAGGGTGCTCTGGTAGGTGTCCGCCGTCGGGTCGTGCGCCCGGGTGAAGAAGTCGCGGTCGAGACCCAGACGCTCGGCGAAACAGCTGAGCAGGGTCATGGCCACCGACCAGCACCGGTGCTCGAAATCCTCGATGGTGGAGCGGAATCCGGCGAGCTCGCGCTCACTCGGCCACAGTCCGTCCATGCGGGGCCGGGTGAACTGGTAGGACTCCTTCTGGTCCGGTGTGCCGATCGACGGGCGTACCTGGGTGCGGTACTCCCAGCCCGCGTTCTGGCCCTTCTTGAGCGGATACTGCTCCTTGATCGAACGGGGGAGCGCGAAGAACCGGGCGGACATCTCGAACGCGTGGTCCACCGCGGCCAGGTCGATGCCGTGGTCGATCACCTGGAAGAAGCCGATGTCGGTTGCGGCCGACCAGAGTTGGTCGGCGATCTCGTCGCGGCGGTTGTCCAGATCGGCCAGACTGATCCGGCGGATCTCGCGGTCGGTGGTCTCGGTCCCCAGCCCGCCCATCCGGCGTTCCCGGTCGAGCTCGGCCAGGCCGGCCGAGGCGGCCGAGGCGGCCGGCGATGGGGGTGTGGTGGTCTCTGTCATCGTGTGTCTCTCTGTGGTCGGGGAAGACGTGGGCGTCGGGTCAGCGGATCTGCTCATCGATGAACTGGGTCGTGAACAGCTGGTCGGCGGGCAATGCGGCCGGCAGGTCGGCGCCTCCGCCGTTCAGGATCGGCACGAGGTCGTTGATCACGTTCTGCGCCTTCACCATGTCGTAGCTGCCGTAGACACCGTCCGCGCCCGGGGCGATGACCGCGCGATCCTTCAGCAAGCCCGCCGAGTACGCCGCCTCCCCGGCCGAATACGGGGTGAAGGAGACGTCCTGGGACACCCAGTCGACGATGGTGGCGTTGACCGCGTCGGGCGAGGCCACGTAGTCCTTACCGGTCTGCTGGATCATCGGGACCAGCTTCTCCAGACACGGCGACATCTCCTCGACGTCACCGGCGCGGACCGAGACGTTCGACGCGTAGACGTCGTACCCGGCGTCCTTGACCATCGCGTAGGCGACCGGCTTGTTCCACGACGGGGTCTCGTTCTCGTAGGTGTAGGGCTCGGAGTTGGCGAACCCCTGCTGGGTGATCGACGGGTCGCCGACGAAACGTGCCGGGGCGCCGTCGTAACTGGTGTCGAGCTGATCCTGCTGCAGCAGCCCCTTCGCGACCAGCCACTGCGGGAAGATCTGATCCTTCGACACCACCACGCTGGCGTCGGACCGGCCGATGTCGGCGATCGTCTTCACGTCCGGGTGGGTTGCGGGGTCCCACATGATGATCGAGGGGTTGTACTGCAGCAGGGGCGTCACACCGACCACGCGTTGGTCCTTGGCGGCGGAGATCATCTGGTCGCCGTGGACGAGACCGAGGTGGATGGAGTCGTCGGAGTACATGGCCGAGGGCACCGACTGGAATCCGATGGCCGGGCCGCCGGCGCGCAGCGTGATGTCGACGCCGGTGTCCATGCCGTCGAAGACGAGCGGTCCGGAGACCGACTTGTTGTCGGTGTCGACGGTGTACCCGGGTCCGAGAAGTCCGATGACCCCGGCCATGTCCGACTGCGGTTGCCACTGCAGTTGAACCACCACGTTGTCGGGGCAGGTTCCGGCGAGGGTGGATTCGGCCGGCGCCGAGGGGAGGCTCGACGACGCGGTGTCGTCGGACCCGGAACTCGAGCAGCCGGCGAGAACCGCTGCGCAGATCGTCGCCGCCGTGGCGGCCACGGCCAGACGCGACGTGCGGAGGCGGGTCATCTAATAGCAGAAAGACTGCAACAGTTACATGTAGACATGCACAGGGCGGGAAGGCCGGATGAAACTCTACGACACGGTGAGGGATGTGGATGCGCGTCATCTCACCAAAGATGTGGTCGCGTCCGTCTCCGGGGTGACGAAGCGATTCGAGTCCGGGACCCAGGCGCTGGACCGGGTGGACCTCGACGTGCGCGCCGGCGACTTCGTGGCCGTCGTCGGACCGTCGGGTTGTGGTAAGTCGACCCTGCTCCGGATGGCCGCCGGTCTCGAGAAGCCCACAGAGGGAAGCGTGGCACTGTCCACGGAGTCGGTCGGGTTCATCTTCCAGGAACCGACCCTCCTCGCCTGGCGCAGTGTGCGGGGCAATGTCGAACTCTGCGCCGAGATCGCCCGGCTGCCGCGGGGTGAACGACGACGCCGGGCGCAGGCCGCCATCGACGCGGTCGGTCTCACCGGGTTCGAGTCGCAATTGCCGCGCATGCTGTCCGGTGGCATGAAGATGCGTGCCTCGCTGGCCCGCGCGTTGACCTCCGAGCCCGAATTGTTGCTCCTCGACGAGCCTTTCGGCGCTCTCGACGAGATGACCCGGCTCGACATGCAATCCGAGCTGCAACGGCTCTACGCCGAACGCCGGTTCACCGCGATGTTCATCACGCATTCGGTGTCCGAAGCGGTCTTCCTCGCCAACCGGGTGATCGTGATGTCCGCACGCCCCGGGCGGATCGTCGCCGACATCGGCATCGACTTCGCTCACCCACGCCACCCGGATCTGCGCTACGACAGCCGTTTCACCGACCACGTCGCCGAGATCTCCGAGACCCTCCGAGGTGCACGATGACCACCGCCGCCCGATCTCGTCCCGCCGCCGGCGAGCACCACGGACCGGTCTCCGCGCCGCAGCCCGAACCCACACGCGGCGAACGGTCGTCGCGGAAGAGTGGCGCCCGCCGTGTCACGGCAGCCGTGCTGAGGTACGGAGCACCCCCGGTCCTCTCCCTCGCCGTGGGAATCGCCGCCTGGTACGCGGTCAGCTATCTCATCCTCACTCCGGAACGGCGTTTCCTGCTCCCGTCGCCACACAGCGTGCTGACCGAGTCGCTGCTGGACCCGGACAGCGTCGGCCCCATGCTCGACGCCCTGTGGGTCACCGCGAAGGTCTGTCTCGTGGGCTTCGCCTTCGCCGCGCTGATCGGGGTCGTCATCGGCGTCCTGATGAGCCGGGGGTCCTTCCTCGAACGCGCGATCTACCCCTGGGCCGTTGTGCTGCAGGTGATCCCGGTGCTCGCGATCGTTCCGCTGATCGGGCTCTGGTTCGGCTACGGGATGGTCGCCCGCACGATCGTGTGCGTGATCATCGCGATCTTCCCCATCATCGCCAACACGCATTTCGGGCTCGTCTCGGTCGACAAGTCCTCACAGGAGCTGTTCACCCTGTCGAAGGCCTCACCGGTGCAACGCCTGCTGATGCTCGAGTTCCCGTCGGCGCTCCCGTCGATGATGACCGGCTTCCGGACGGCCTCGGGGCTGGTCGTGGTGGGCGCCATCATCGGTGACATGTTCTTCGCCAAGGGCGAACCCGGTATCGGGACCCTGCTCGACATCTACCGGGCTCGCCTGCAGTCCGACGACCTCATCGCGGCGATCGTCCTGGCCTCGGTGTTCGGCATCCTCGTCTTCGGTGCCTTCAGCATTCTCAACGCCGCCGTGAACCGTCGTCGCTGAGGCCATCTCCGCGCTCGCAACCACCTCGACCCGAACCCATCCGGAAGATTCATGTTCACCGTTCCCACCATCGACATCTCGCCCTACCTCGACCCGGACAGCTCGGCCGCGGCCCGGGACGGCGTGGCGCGCGCCCTCGACGACGCCTGTGGCGGAGTCGGTTTCGTCCAGGTCGTCGGTCACGGGATCGCACCCGGCGTCATCGACGGACTGACCGCGGCGCTCGACGAGTTCTACGCGCTGCCCCTCGAGGTGAAGAAGCAATACGCCCGGCCGGGGCAGAATCGTGGCTACAGCCCGCCGAAGAGTGAGTCGCTGAGCATGAGTCTGGGTGTGGCCGCGGCGAATCAGATGAACGACTTCTACGAGGCGTTCACCGTCGGCTCGGAGGGTTCCTGGTTCCCGGGCCTCGACCTGCCGGAGTCCAGCTACCCGACGAACACGTGGCCGGACGCGGCGCCGGGATTCCGCCCGGCGGTCGAATCCTGGTTCGACGCGGCGCGGGGCCTCTCGCGAGTTCTGCTCACCGCCTTCACCGATGCGCTCGGTCTGCCGCCCGGGTACTTCGACGGGATGACCGATCACTCCATCGACGCGCTGAAGCTCAACAACTACACCCTCCCCGAAGGCGAGATCGAAATCGCCGGGGAGCTGACCGGGATGGGTGCGCACACCGACTTCGGCATCCTCACCGTGCTGTGGGCCGACCAGGTGCCCGGGCTCCAGGTGCTCGATCACGAGGGGCGGTGGCACGACGTGGCACCCGCCGACGGCGCGCTGCTGGTCAACCTCGGCGACGCCATGGCGCGGTGGACGAACGACCGGTGGCGATCGACTGTCCACCGCGTCGACCCGCCCGTCGTCGACGGCCGGATCCTGCGTCGTCGGTCGGCAGCGTTCTTCTTCGACGGCAACGCCGATGCCGTCATCGAAACGCTGCCCGGGTGTGCGCGTACCGACCACCCGGGATATCCGCCGATCACCGTCGCCGAGAACATCGATGCGAAACTCGCCGGGATGAAGAGCGGAATCGCACCCGTCGGCGCCGAGCGCGAGGCGCAGCGCGTGATGGCCGCGGGATGAGGTCGGGGCATCGGCCTTCTACGCTGGGACGATCATGACGGGAAACGGAGACGACGGCGCGCTGCTCATGCAGTCGGTCCTGCGCCGGATACGAGACGAGATCTTCGACGGCACGCTCGAACCCGGTGCGTCGCTCTCGGTTCCCGGTCTGGCCGCCCGACTGGACGTGTCCCGGAGTCCCGTGCGCGAGGCGGTCCAACAACTCGTCATGGACGGGCTGGCGGTCTACACGCCTCGTGTCGGTGCGAAGGTCGCCGTCCTCGACGACGAGATGCTGCGGCACGTCTTCGAGGTCCGCGAGGTCCTCGACGGGCTCGCCGCCCGCCAGGCCACCATCCGGGTGACCCGTGCCGCGCTGACCGGGCTCTGGCATCAGGTGCGTGAGCAGGAGCGTCTGCTGGAGACCGAGCCCGATCACCGACGCGACGCCGAACTCGATCTCGACTTCCACACCGCGGTCCGGTCGCTGTCGGGAAACGCCCCGCTGTGCGACGCACTGCTGAAGCTCGACACCCAGTCACACCTGTATAGATCCGACATGTGGTCGCACGAGGACAACCGTCGGCACGCCGTGACCGAGCATCGCCGGATCGTCGCGGCACTGGAGGTCGGTGATGCCGACGAAGCCGACCGGGCCGCGCGCGCCCACGCCGCCGGCGTGCTCGTCCGGCTGCTCCGTACCTGATCCGGTGCGCGATCGCCGTGACCCCGGCCACCGGACTTTCGCCCACGCTGATTTGATCTCGTCAGGCGGTGCGGCGGCGGGAGAGAGCGCATCCGCCGCCCCGGGTGGGCCCCGGGAGGGGAATCGTCTGCGCCATCATGGGTGGATGGTCTCTTCACCCGATGCCGCGCGACGCGACAACGTGATCCTGGTGCACTGGCACGATCTCGGTCGCCATCTGCGGTGTTACGGCGCCGATGGCGTCGAGAGTCCCGTCCTCGACGACCTCGCGGCCGTCGGCATCCGGTTCGCCGACGCACACGCGACGGCGCCGCTGTGCTCACCGGCCCGCGGTTCCCTGTTCACCGGGCGCTATCCGCACGGCAACGGTCTCGTCGGCCTCGCACACCACGGCTTCGAGTACTTCCCGGACGTGCAGACCCTCCCGGCGCTCCTCGGCGGCGCCGGGTATCGATCGGCGCTCTTCGGGATGCAGCACGAGAGCGCCGACCCGGGCCGGCTCGGCTTCGACTCGGTGGACGTGTCGGATTCGCGATGCGACTACGTGGTCGACCGCTCCCAGGACTGGTTGCGGCGTCATGCCCACGACGATCGGCCGTTCTTCCTGACCGCGGGCTTCTTCGAGACGCATCGGCCCTACCCGGCCGACGAGTACAAGCCGGCCGACACCAGCACGATCGCGGTCCCCGGGTTCCTGCCGGACACCGAGGACGTGCGCGACGACCTGGCGGGTCTGCACGGCTCGATCACGAAGGCCGACTCGGCCGTGGGCCGGCTCCTCGACACCGTCGCCGAACTCGGTCTCGACGACTCCACCTGGATCGTGTTCGTCACCGATCACGGTCTGGCGTTCCCACGGGCGAAATCGACGCTGTACGCCGAGGGCACCGGGATCGCATTGATCATGCGCCCGCCGTCGCGGCTGGGGATCACGCCGACGGTCTACGACGATCTGTTCTCGGGGGTCGATCTCACGCCGACGCTGCTCGACCTGGTGGGCGTCGACATCCCGGACACGGTCGACGGTGACTCGCACGCCCCCGCGCTGGTGGGAACCGAATCCACGGCCGTTCGCACCGAGGTGTTCACCGAGAAGACCTACCACGATGCCTTCGATCCGATCCGGGCCGTGCGCACCAAGGACTTCAGCTACATCGAGAACTACGCGGCGCGGCCGGCGTTGTTGCTCCCGCTCGACATCGCCGACAGTTTGTCGGCGCGGTCGCTGGATCGGCAAGAGGTGCAACAGGATCGGTCGCGGGTCGAGCTCTACGACCTGCGTTCCGATCCGCATGAGCGCAACAACCTCGCCGACGACCCGTCGTATGCGCACGTCCGGGACGAGCTCGCGCGGGCGTTGGCCGACTGGCGCGAGCGCACCCATGACGACTTGCCCGATGAAGCGGCCGGCACGGCGACGGCGGAGGCCTTCATGGACGCATTCCACGCCAAGGCGGCGCAGGTCGAGGCCGAGGAGGAGGCATTGCCGTCCCGGCGTCCGCTGGGTGCCCGTCGCGAGTTGGCCGGGGACCTCACGTCGGGCGAGCGCTGAGGGGCGTCGGCGCGAAAGCGTCATCTCGGACACGCGATCTCACGACACCCACAGCGCGGTCTCGGTGTCAATGGTTTCGACCCGGCTGCGCGTAAAAGGCCAGCTTGCGGTGCTTTTCCCGCTCGCTAGACTCGTCTTTCATGTCAGCGAAGTCCTCGTCGGGACCGGCAAATTATCTGGTGTGTGCCAGCCAGCGCAGCGGCAGCACGCTGCTGGTGGAGTCGCTCGCCGCGACCGGCGTCGCGGGTCGTCCGGAGGAGTTCTTCCAGTACTTCTCGGATTCCTCGGCGGCTCCGCAGCCGCGTGAATGGTTCGCCGGTGTCAGCGATCCCACCATCCTCGAGCTCCTGGAGCCACTCGATCCCGGGGTGGTGGACACCCGCGATTCGGCCACCTGGCGCTCGGACGTGCGGGCGGCGGGTCGCACGCCGAACGGGGTGTGGGGCGGCAAGCTCATGTGGAACCAGACGCCGCTGCTGATCTCGCGCAGCCGGGTCGCGTCGGGTTCGTTGCGCGGCGCCGTCCGCTGGCTGTTCGACGGAGCCGATCCGCTCTACGTGCACGTCCATCGAGAAGATGTTGTGCCGCAAGCGGTGTCGATGTGGCGCGCGGTGCAGACCCGCGTGTGGCGGCACGACGGCTCGGACACCGACGAGCACGACGAGGCGGTGTATCACGCCGGCGGTATCGCCCATCTCGCCGGCATCTTGAGCGACCAGGAACGACAGTGGCGCAATTGGTTCGCCGCCGAGGGGATCGAACCGCTCGAGATCGGGTTCCGGGACCTGGTCACCGATCCCACGAAGGCGACCGCACTGGTGCTGGAGAAGATCGGGCAGGACCCGGAGCTGGCGCCGCCGCCACCGCTGAAGCCACAGTCCAATTCGCGGTCCAAGGAGTGGGCCCGACGCTATCGAGAAGACGCCGAACGAAACGGATACCCACTGTGACCGCTGTAGACGAGACCTCGCTCGACCGGGCGACCGGCGACCGGGCCCGGCCCGGGGACGCGGGCGACTTCGACCATGTGACCGCCATCCGGGTGTTGGAGGCCGAGGCGGTGCACATCATCCGCGAGGTGGTGGCGGAACTGGAGCGGCCGGTGCTGCTGTTCTCCGGCGGCAAGGACTCCATCGTCCTGCTCCGGTTGGCCGAGAAGGCATTTCGGCCCGCGCCCCTGCCCTTCCCGATCATGCACGTCGACACCGGCCACAATTTCGACGAGGTGATCGAATTCCGTGACCGACGGGTCGCGCCGACCGCCGAGAATCCCGAGGGCATCGAACTCATCGTGGCCTCGGTCCAGGAGTCCATCGACTCCGGACGAGTCGCCGAGTCCACCGACCCGTCGGGTTCGCGGAACCGCCTGCAGACCCGCACCCTGCTCGATGCGCTGGAGGAGGGCGGATTCGACGCCGCGTTCGGCGGCGCCCGCCGCGACGAGGAGCGTGCCCGCGCCAAGGAGCGCATCTTCAGCTTCCGCGACGAGTTCGGGCAATGGGATCCCCGCGCCCAGCGACCCGAACCGTGGTCGCTGTACAACGGGCGGATCCGTCGTGGGGAGTCGGTGCGTGTGTTCCCGCTCTCGAACTGGACCGAGACCGACATCTGGCGCTACATCGAGCTCGAGGGCCTCGAGCTGCCCTCCATCTATTTCGCCGCCGAGCGGGAGGTCTTCGACCGGGACGGCATCCTGCTCTCGGTCTCGGAGTACTCACGGCCCCGCGACGGTGAAGAGGTACGGACCGAGTGGGTGCGCTACCGCACCGTCGGTGACCTGACCATCACCGGGGCGGTTCGCTCGCGGGCCACCACGATCGCCGAGATCATCGCCGAGATCAGCGAATCCACCGTCTCCGAACGCGGGGAGACCCGCGCCGACGACCGCACGTCCAGCGCCGCCATGGAAGACCGCAAGCGCGAAGGATACTTCTGATGACTCTCACCTCGCCACAGCCGGTCGTCCCCGCCGGTGACGAAACAAGCACGTCCGCAAGGCAATTCCTGCGGATCGCGACCGCGGGCAGTGTCGACGACGGCAAGTCCACGCTCATCGGCCGGATTCTGCACGACACCGGCAGTCTGCCGACCGATCATCTCGCCGCGGTCACCGACGGCGACGGTGATGTCGACCTGGCCGCCCTCTCCGACGGCTTGCGCGCCGAACGCGAACAGGGCATCACGATCGATGTCGCCTATCGCTTCTTCTCCACGCCCACACGGAGTTACGTCCTCGCCGACACCCCCGGACACGAGCGGTACACCCGCAACATGTTCACCGGGGCGTCGAACGCGCACGTGGCGATCCTGCTCGTCGACGCCCGGCACGGCCTGCTGCGGCAGACCCGACGCCACGCCCGGATCGCAACTCTCGTGGGCGTGCCGCACGTGATCGCGGCGGTCAACAAGATCGACCTCGTCGATTACTCCGAGCACCGTTTCGACGAGATCCGGGCCGACCTCGCCGAACTCGCGGTGCAACTCGGGATCGGGGAGATCCCGGCGATCCCGGTGGCCGCCAAGCACGGGGACAACGTCGTGCACCGCTCGTCGAACACCCCGTGGTACTCCGGGACAACGCTGTTGGAGTACCTCGAGGACGTCGAGCTCCACGCGCCCGCGCCGGTGACCGAGGAACTGCGCCTTCCGATCCAGTGGGTGTCGCGTCCCAGCGAGTCGAACCGGCGTACCTACACCGGCCGGCTCGCTTCCGGAACACTGCGCGTCGGTGACGAGATCGTCGTGCTGCCGTCGGGAAGCCGGTCGACCGTCACGGCGCTCGATACCCTCGATCCCACGAGAGACGTTGCGGTGGCGCCTCTCTCGGTGGGAATCCAGGTCGCCGACGACATCGACATCGGTCGCGGCGACGTCATCGTGAGCGGTGCGGACGGAGCGCATGTACCGGTCCTGGCCCGCGAGATCGATGCGCACGTGTGCTGGTTGTCGAACTCGCCGCTGCGGGCCGGTGACCGCGTCGCCCTCAAGCACGGCCCGTCGACGGTCCGCGCCACCGTCCAGTCCCTCGAGCGGCGCCTCGACCCGGACACCCTCATCGAGCACGTCGCTCCCGGTGAGCTCGTGCTCAACGACATCGGCACCGTCACGCTGCGGACGTCGTCGGTGGTGCCGGCCGACCCCTATGCGAGCAACCGCGACACCGGCGCGTTCATCCTCATCGACGAGGCCTCGAACGACACGGTCGGCGCGGGGACGATCCTCGAGCCGCGCGAGGTCATCCCGGGTAAGGCGACGCGCAACGACATCAAATGGCATCCGAGTTCGCTGGCGCGTGCGGAACGGTGGGCGCACACCCAGCAGCGCGGAGCGACGGTGTGGCTCACCGGTCTACCTGCGTCGGGCAAGTCCACCGTCGCCGTCGCGCTCGAGCGGGCCGTCGTCAGCCGCGGGCGCGTCGCCTACCTCCTCGACGGCGACAACATCCGGCACGGGATCTCCGACGACCTCGGCTTCTCCGCCGGTGACCGCGCGGAGAACATCCGCCGTGTCGGCCACGTGGCCCGACTCTTCGCCGACGCCGGGGTCATCGCGATCGCGTCGATGGTCTCGCCGCTGCGTTCCGACCGGGAGATCGCGCGTGAACTGCACCGCGCCGCCGACCTCGACTTCATCGAGGTCCACGTCTCCACGCCGGTCACCGAATGCGAACGCCGTGACCCCAAGGGCCTCTACGAACGCGCGCGACGCGGCGAACTCCGCGGGCTGACCGGCATCGATGCGCCCTACGAGAGTCCGGAGAGCCCCGATCTGCGATTCGACACCACCGGCGCGGACATCGACCGGCTGGCGTCGCTCATCCTCGGTGCGCTGATGGATCGCGGCATCATGGCGGGGTGAGTTGCTGTCATCCCCCGGGACCCGCGCACGGCGGCCCGGGTGCGCCGTTCCCGCCGGCCGAGCACGCCGGTGGCCGTCCCGGAGTGCACCCGATCGAGACGGTGGACATCCCGGCCGGGGGCTTCGCCATGGGGGATGCGTTCGACGAGGGGTACCGCACCGACGGTGAGCGACCGGTGCACGACGTCGAGCTCGGTGCGTACTCGATCGACGCGACGACGGTGACCAACGCCGCGTTCGCCACGTTCGTCGCGGCGACCGGACACCAGACCGATGCCGAGCGATTCGGCGGTTCCGCGGTGTTCCACACCTACGCCACCGCGCCGGGCGAACCCGTGCCGGGAACACCGTGGTGGCTCGCGGTCGAAGGTGCGTCGTGGCGCCACCCGGCGGGTCCCGGCAGCCGGGTCGACGATCTGGCCGACCACCCCGTCGTCCACGTCAGCCACCGCGACGCGCAGGCCTATTGCGCCTGGGCCGGACGTGTCCTGCCCACCGAAGCGCAGTGGGAGAACGCGGCGCGGGGTGGGTTGCGCGGGGCCCGATACCCCTGGGGGAATGAACCACCCACCGCAGAAGCGCCCCGCTGCAACATCTTTCGCGGCGAGTTCCCGGATGCGCCGACCGCCCGGGTCGGTACCGTGCCCGTGCGGGACTTCGAGCCCAACGGCTTCGGCCTGTACCAGTGCGCCGGCAACGTCTGGGAATGGTGCGCCGACACGTTCAGCGCCCGGTACTACCGCGTGTCCGACCGCAGCAACCCGCTGGGGCCGGGCCGGGGAAGCGCTCGCGTCCTGAGGGGCGGCAGCCATCTCTGCCACGACTCGTACTGTCATCGCTACCGGGTCGCCGCGCGATCGCACAACACGCCGGAGTCGACGGCGAGCAACATCGGGTTCCGGACCGTCGGTCCCGCGGCCGGCTGACTTCCATCCGGCCGACAACCCGTCCTGCACGTCCCGGGACACAGGGCCCGCTCGCTGCGCTCCCGGCGCCCGGGACACAGGGCCCGCTCTCTGCGCTCCCGGCGCCCGGGAACCGAACTCCGCCGTGGTCAGTTGGATCAGCAGACTGTGTGTCGATTTCCGGGAGACCCGATCGGCTGTGCGATCGTGGTTCCCCTCGGGCGGTGTCCGCCCGAAAGTCGTCGGACCGGAGAGGGGAGTAGGGCAGGAATGCGTGTGGAGGGCCGGGATGCGGTGCGTCGGGAGTCGAGGCGGCCGAACCCGTGGAGGAACGGCCTCATGGCCTCGGCCGTGGCGGTCGCGTCGTCGGTGCTGCTGGCCGGCTGCATCGACCTGCCGTCGCTGACCAGGCCGGACATCCCGGAGGGCATCCCGCCGGGGGCGGGCGTGCCCCAGCCCTACATCGACATCAACGCACCCGGGCGTACCGCGGACAGGATGCACGACTGGGCCGTGCCCATCGCGGAGTCCACCGGTATCCCGGTCGTCTCGCTCCAGGCCTACGGCAACGCCGCCGAGATCCAGCGCCAGCAACACCCCGAGTGCGGACTGAACTGGACCACGCTGGCGGGGATCGCCGGCGTCGAGAGCAAACACGGCCACTACCGCGGCTCCGACGTGGCCGACAACGGCGACGTCAACCCGCCCATCCGGGGCGTCAAACTCGACGGCACCCGCGGCAACATGGAGATCCTCGACACCGACGGCGGCGCACTCGACGGCGACGCCACCCACGATCGAGCGATGGGGCCGTTCCAGTTCATCCCGGAGACGTGGAAGCGCTACGGCGTCGACGCCAACGGTGACGGCGTCCCCGACCCCGACAACATCGACGACGCCGCCCTCTCGGCGGCCCGCTATCTGTGTGTCTCCGCCGGCAACGACATGACGACGCCGGAAGGGTGGGAGAAGGCCGTCCGGACCTACAACAACTCGATGGCCTACGTCCTCGACGTGCGCGATCACGCCAACGCCTACTCGATCAACGTCCGCTTCTGAACCCTGCCGGGAAGGGCTTCAGCGCTTGCGTCGACCTTGTCACGTGCGGCTTCGGCGCAGCCACTAGGCTCTTGCCTATCGGCCGGCACCAGAACCGGCCGTCGTCGGCGTAGGCGGCCCCGTCGGAGGACACATCTCCTGGGATCACGCCGACGAACTCGTCCACCGAGATTGGGGTGCAACCGTGGCAATCATCGAGCAGGTAGGTGCGCGTGAGATTCTCGATTCGCGGGGCAACCCGACGGTCGAGGTCGAGGTCGTCCTGGATGACGGCACCTTCACCCGGGCCGCCGTGCCGTCCGGGGCGTCGACCGGCGAACACGAGGCCGTCGAACTGCGCGACGGTGGCGACCGGTACCTGGGCAAGGGCGTCACCAAGGCCGTCGAGGGTGTCCTCGGGGAACTGGCCCCGGCCGTGATCGGGATCGAGGCCGAGGAACAGCGCCTCGTCGACCAGGCACTGCTCGACTGCGACGGCACCCCCGACAAGAGCCGTATCGGCGCCAACGCGCTGCTCGGTGTCTCGCTCGCGGTCGCCAAGGGCGCGGCCGAATCGGCCGGGCTGCCGCTGTTCCGTTACATCGGCGGACCCAACGCCCACATCCTGCCGGTGCCGATGATGAACATCATCAACGGTGGCGAGCACGCCGACAACGGCATCGACTTCCAGGAATTCATGATCGCCCCGGTCGGCGCGCCGACCTTCAAGGAGGCGCTGCGGTGCGGTGCCGAGGTCTACCACGCCCTCAAGGGCGTCCTGAGCAAGCAGGGCATGAGCACCGCACTCGGCGACGAGGGTGGCTTCGCCCCCGACCTGCCCAACACCGAGGCGGCCATCGCGGTCATCGGTGAGGCGGTCGGCAAGGCCGGCTACAACTTCGGCCGCGACGTCGTCATCGCGCTCGACGCCGCAGCGACCGAGTTCTTCTCGAACGGTGCCTACAAGCTCGAGGGCAAGGAACTCGGCGCCGACGAGATGGTGTCGTTCTACGAGAAGCTCATCAGCGACTTCCCGATCGTCTCGATCGAGGACGGTCTGTCCGAGGACGACTGGGACGGCTGGGCCAAGCTGACCGAGTCGATCGGCGATCGGGTGCAGCTCGTCGGTGACGACCTGTTCGTCACCAACCCCGAGCGTCTCGAGGAGGGGATCTCCAAGGGCATCGCCAACGCACTGCTCGTGAAGGTGAACCAGATCGGCACCCTGACCGAGACCCTCGACGCCGTCGCACTCGCGCACAACAACGGCTACAAGACGATGATGAGTCACCGGTCCGGTGAGACCGAGGACACCACCATCGCCGACCTCGCCGTCGCCTGCAGCTGTGGACAGATCAAGACCGGCGCCCCGGCCCGCTCCGAGCGCGTCGCCAAGTACAACCAGCTGCTGCGGATCGAGGAAGGACTCGGCGACGCGGCACGGTACGCGGGCGACCTCGCCTTCCCGCGTTTCTCGTTTGGTTCGTGATTAGCTGTCTGCATGGCTTCGCAGCGACGTCACCGCGGTGACGGGCGTCAGCGTGGGCGCGATCGTCGGGTAGACGCGCGCTCACGCGAACGCGCCCGTCGCACGCGGCGGCACGCTCGTCCTGCGTCGTCGGCGGCGCCCGAGGAAGCGGTCGAGGCGGCCGGGCACGAAGTTCCCGCCGATCTCGACGCACCGGTCGCCGACGACACCTCGGATTCCGGGGTCCGTCGGGTGGCGCCGGAGCGCGTGCCTCGAACCCGCCGACGTCCGGCCCGCGCCGGCATCGGCGCCCGCCTGCGTGGTGTCGAGATGACCCCGGCCGGCCTTGCGACGCTCGTCATCACCGTCGTGGTGGTGTGCGTGGTGGCACTGACCCTCGCGATGCCGCTGCGGACGTACTTCAGTCAGCGTTCGGAATTCCGTCAGCTGACCGCGTCGAACGAGCAGCTGCAACGCGAGGTCGCGGACTATCAGCAGAAGGTCAACGAGCAGAACGATCCCGCCTACATCGAGGCCCAGGCGCGGACGCGTCTGCAGTTCGTCAAACCAGGAGAGATCCCGCTCGTGATGTTGTTCCCCGCCGACGAGGCACGGCGCGAGGCCGCCGAACGTGCCGAAGAGCGCGCCCGCGCACCGTGGTACGGAAATCTCTGGGACACGCTGTCGACCCCTCCCGGCGTGCAGTGAGCTCCTCCTCCGGCCACGGTGTCTCCGCGGAGGATCTCGCCACGGTGGCCGCCCAGCTCGGACGCGAACCGCGCGGGGTCCTCGAGATCAGCTACCGCACACCTGACGGGAAGCCCGCGGTCGTCAAGACCGCGCCCCGGCTGCCCGACGGCACACCGTTCCCGACGTTGTACTACCTGACCGATCCGCGTCTGACCGCCGAGGCGAGCCGCCAGGAGTCGGCCGGCGTCATGAAGGGCATGACCGCGCGCCTGCACGACGACGCCGAACTCGCCGCGGCGTACCGCCGTGCGCACGAGGACTATCTCGCCGAACGCGACGCGATCGAACCCCTCGGCACCGATTTCACCGGTGGCGGTATGCCGGACCGGGTGAAGTGCCTGCACGTCCTGATCGCGCACTCCCTCGCCAAGGGTCCGGGACTCAATCCGCTCGGTGACGAGGCGGTGGCGCTCGCGGCCGCGAACGGGTTGCGCGGCACCGCGATTCCGGAGGACTGGCCCGAGCCGTCGGACGCGGGGACCGACGAGTGACCGTCGTCGGAGCCGTGGACTGCGGCACCAACTCGATCCGCCTGCTCGTGGCGAAGCCGGGCCCGGACGGGCGCCTCGTCGATCTCCATCGTGAGATGCGTGTGGTCCGACTGGGTTACGGCGTCGACGCGACCGGGATGTTCGCCGCGGAATCGATCGAGCGGACGCGCGTCGCCCTCAGCGACTATGTCGACACGATGGAAGCGCTCGGCGTCGAGAGAGTGCGGATGGTCGCCACCTCCGCGACCCGTGACGCGTCGAATCGCGACGAGTTCTTCGCCATGACCGCCGATCTGCTCGGGTGCGTGTCCACCGGCGCGATCGCCGAGGTCATCACCGGCGACGAGGAGGCGCGGCTGTCGTTCCGCGGGGCAGTCGGCGAATTGGATGCGGCGGATGGGCCGTTCGTGGTCACCGACCTCGGCGGCGGTTCGACGGAAGTCGTCCTGGGCGATGCGGACGGGGTGACCGCGGCGTACTCGGCCGACATCGGGTGTGTTCGGCTGACCGAGCGTGCTCTGCCGTCCGACCCGCCCACGCCGGCCGAACTGGCCGCGGCGACCGAGTTCGTGCGCGAACGTCTCGCCGAGGCGTTCGCCGCGGTGCCGGTTCAGTCCGCTCGCACCTGGGTGGGCGTCGCCGGCACGATGACGACGCTCGCCGCGCTCGGTGCCGGCCTCCCCGAGTACGACTCGGACGCGATCCATCTGTCGACGATCTCGCTGCCCGAACTCGACCGGGTCTGCCGGAACCTGATCGGTATGACACGCGCCGACCGCGCGGCGCTCGGACCGATGCACCCCGGGCGCGTTGACGTCATCGGCGGCGGATCACTGATCACCCTCGAGCTCGCGAGAGTGCTGTCGGAAAGTGCCGGTATCGACGAACTCGTCGTGAGCGAACACGACATCCTCGACGGGATCGCGTTGGGAATACTCGACTGAGCGGTGCTCGATCCAGTTACCATGCGTCGCATGGCATATAACCTGCGTTGCCCCTGCGGTGAGTCCATCACGGCCCTCGAAGCCGACTTCGTGCCGTCGGTCCAGGCCCACCTCGCCGCCGAACATCCCGGCCGCGACTACAGCGAGACCGAGATCATGATGATGGCCATGACCGTTCCCGACCGTTCGGTGAAGTCCGACGGCTGAGCGGCGTCGGATCAGACGGCAGCCGGATCGCGCAGCGAGATGTTGTTGCACGCCTCGCAGACCGACTCGGGGATGACACCGCGGCGCTGCAGGAATCCGAAGATCGTGCAGCCCAGGCAGAAGCCGAAGACGGCCTCGAGCGTAGCGGCGGCGATCAGCACGCCCGTGGCGAGTTGGGCGGCGAGCCCGTAGCCGAGCAGGCTGAGCACGAAGGCGGTCCCGCTGACGACGAGGCCGATGGTCTGGGCGAACCGCTTGGGCGGCCCAGGGACCAGCTTCTCCTTGCGGATGATCTTCGGCACGAGGAAGCGCACCGAGAGTTGCCCGAAAGGCGACAGGGTCGGTCCCGATGCCACACGCAGCGCGAACCCCAGGGCGAGGATGCCATAGAGCACGGGCGTGTTCACCGACACCGCGATGATCGCGAGGACGACGACCAACCCGGCGGTACTGCGCGCGGCGTAGTCGTTGACCGGGTTCGGGAACGTGAGGACAGAGCGCACCGACATCGGGCAACAACCTCCGGAGAGCGGGGACAATCGCCGACCAAGGTACGTGCGACGGCCCCATCGGGCAACGATTGCGCCCAGGGTGAATCGATCGGTGCCGGTCAGGACCCTGCGGTCGGGTCCATTCGCGGCTCGGACGCGGCGATGTCCCGCGGGTCGTCGACGTCCGGTTCGTCCTTGTCGGTCTCGCCGCCGTCGGAGGCGAGTTCCGCCTCGCGGGAGACCTCGCCCTCTTGGTCGATACCGGTCTGCTCACCGACGTCGATGCGGTCTGGCAGTTCGTCCATGTCCACTCCGGTCACCTCTCTGGCCTGTTCGGATTCGGCGTACGGGGCCGAGGTGTCCACCTCGGACGATGCGTCCGCGAACTCGGCGTCGATGATGCCGCTCGCGTCGTATCGCGGGTGGGCGTCGGCTTTGGCCTTGCGGGCGGCCTCGCGCATCTCGAACCCGTCGGTCACGATCTCACCGATCTCGCGGGTCACGCCCGCGACGGCTCCGGTGATGATGGTCGCTATGCGGCCGACGTGGGTGGCCGTGGACTCGATCAATTCCTGGAACAGATCCTTGTTGCGTTCGATGCTGTCGACCATCGCTTCGGGAATCCCCCTGCAGTTGGTTGCGGCTGGAGCCTGATCGGTGTGCCCAGAGCCTACCCCCGGGGCACACCGATCAAACCGGCGTCAGGCGACCGAGGCGGGCTTCTCGCGCTCGACGATGACGGTGAGATCGTTGTCGTCGCGCGTCATCCAGTTGGGCAGCGACAGCTTCGCGATCTTCTTCCAGGTCGACGCGAGCTGGTGGCTCAGCGAGCCGGTGTTGTACGGCAGTCCGTAGCGTTCGCAGATCTCCCGGACCTCCGCGGACATCTCGGGGTAGCGACTGGCCGGGATGTCGGGGAAGAGGTGGTGCTCGATCTGGTGCGAGAGGTTGCCGCTCATCACATGGAACAACGGGCTGCCGGTGATGTTGGCCGAACCGAGCATCTGCCGCAGGTACCACTGGCCCCGCGTCTCGTTCTGGCATTCCTCGGACGTGAATGTCTGTGCACCGCTGGGGAAGTGGCCACAGAAGATGATCGAGTAGGTCCACACGTTGCGCACCAGGTTGGCGGTCGCGTTACCGATGAGGGTCGGGACGAATAGCGGGCCCGTGAGCGCGGGGAAGACGACGTAGTCCTTGAGGACCTGACGACCGGCCTTGCGCCACATGCCTTTCACCAGGCCCTTGATGTCACTCCACTTGCGCTTGCCGGCGATGACGTTCTCGGCTTCGAGGTCGTGCAGCATGACGCCCCACTCGAAGAGCAGCATGAGTGCGGTCGCGTAGCCGAGGTTGCCCAGGTAGTAGGGGTTCCACTTCTGGTCGCGGTCCATTCGCAGGATGCCGTAACCGATGTCGCGGTCCTCACCCAGGATGTTGGTGAAGGTGTGGTGCAGGTAGTTGTGGCTGTGCTTCCACTGATCGGCCGGACAGACGGTGTCCCACTCGAACTCGCGGGAGTTGTAGGTGTCCTCGCGCATCCAGTCGTACTGACCGTGCATGACGTTGTGGCCGATCTCCATGTTGTCGAGGATCTTCGACACCGAGAGGGCGCCTACCGCGGCGATCCACGCGGGCGGGAAGAACCCGAGGTACATGAGCGCGCGTCCGCCGATCTCGAAGCCGCGCTGGGCACGGATCACCGAGTAGAGGTAGTCGCGGTCCTTCTGACCCAGGTCGGCGACGATCCGGGCCCGCAGGGCGTCGAGGTCCCGCCCGAGCGCCTCGACCTGCTCGTAGGACATGACGACGGTGTTGGGATCGTCCGCGACCTTCTGGTCGGCGCCGACGCGGTGCAGCGCGGGCAGGTTGTCGTCGATGGTGGTCTCGATGTCACGGCTGATGTCGATGGTCATGGCATTGCCTCCTTCTCGGAGAGGAGATGTGGCTGGGAAGGGTGGATCTGGGGGATCAGCTCGTGGACATCAGATGTCGATGTCGACCGAGCCGACCGGCGCGCTGATGCACAGCTGGATCTGGGTGTCGGACTCGTCGTCGATCTCGCCGGTGAGGACGTTGCGGGTGCACCCCGACTTCTTCGTCGCGACGCAGGAGAAGCAGATCCCCATCCGGCACCCGGATTCGGGCGTGAGCCCGGCCGTTTCGGCCTGGTCCAGGATCGGACGGCCGTCGTTGGTCGCCGACGTCCCCGACGAGGAGAACGTGACCTCGCCCTCGACGGAGTCGGGGTCGACGGCGGGGATGACCGGCGCGAAGGCCTCGCTGTGCAACGGCTGGCTGATGGCGAGTTCGGCATGGACCCGTGCGACCTCGTCCATGAGGGCGGCGGGGCCGCAGACGAACACGTCGGCGTCGGACAACCCCGGGATTCCCTCGAGGTGGTCGGCGCTGAAGTGTCCGTCGTCGCGCGTGTGGTACACGCGCAGGTCGAACCGGGGATGGCTGTCCGCGAGCTCACGCAGCTCGTCGCGGTAGGCGACGTCGGCCGGGGTGCGCGCATAGTGCACGAACGTGATCGGTCCCGCGTACTGTCGGGCGACGAGTGTTCGCGCCATTGAGAGTACAGGTGTAATCCCGCTGCCGCCGCTGACGAAGACCGCCGACGTCGGGTCGGTGTCGGGAAGCACGAACTCGCCGTCGGCGGCGGACAGCCCGACGACGTCCCCGGCGCGGGCGTGCTCACGAAGGTGGGTGGACACGAAACCGTCGTCGTGTGCGGTGATGGTCAGCTCGATCTCGCCGTCCGGGCCCGCGGCGGCGTTGGCCGGCGAGAAGCAGCGGGTGTGCCGAACGCCGTCGATGACGACCTTGAGCTGCACGAACTGGCCGGCCTCGTGGCCTCGCCACTGACGGGTCGGACGAATGGTGAGGCGGACGGTGCGCGCCGTGGGACGCTCGACACGGGTGATCTCGCCGCGCAGATCGCGCCAGGTGATCATCGGATCGAGCAACTCGAGGTAGCGGTCGACCGGATGCGGCGACAGCGCTGCCTCCACGATCGAACCGACCAGACGGCTCCACCGGCCGGGCTCGGCGCCGGTGTCGGCGCGGGTCTGGTCCTGGGGTGTGCGGATGCTCATGGGCTGGGCTCCGTTCGGTCTGTTTCGGTGTACAGGTGTACACCGGCAAGTGTGACACAGCGCGATGGTCGATCGTCAAGTGTTCGCTGATGTGACTGCCGTCACGACACCGCCTGTGCCTCTCCGCCGCGTCGGCTGACCCGACGCATAGACTCGGATGCGTGACACGCACGCGAGAGCCGAGCCGGCGCGATGCGCAGACCCGTGCGGACCGCAAGAACCAGACGCGACAGGCGTTGCTGGACACCACGCGGTCACTGGTCGGCGAGCGCAGTTTCGGCAGCATCAGCCTCCGTGAGGTCGCCCGTGGCGCCGGGATCGTGCCGACCGCCTTCTATCGCCACTTCGCATCGATGGAGGATCTCGGGGTCACCGTCGTCGAGGACTCGATGCGCGTCCTGCGACGGGCGCTGCGTGAGGGACGACGCGACCTGGCGGCGCGTGACGCCCTGCCCACCGCACAGAACTCGCTGGCCATCCTGCTGCGGCACGTCCGCGAGAACGAGTCGCAATTCCGGTTCCTGGTGCGCGAGCAGCGGGGCGGCATCGCCGAGATCCGTCGTGCGATCGACACCGAACTCCGGTTGTTCTCCAAGGAACTCGCGATCGATCTCGCCCGGATGCCGGACCTGGCACGGTGGCAATCAGACGACCTCGAACTGGCAGCGGAGCTGATCGTCATCATCATGCTCACCGCGGTGGCCGATCTGCTCGACGGTGAGTATCGCGGACGTTCCGCCGAGCAGGAGATCGTCGAGCGCACCGAGCGGCAACTCGTGATGGTCTTCCTCGGCATGGGTCAATGGCGTCCATCGACCGACTGAGCTGCGGGGATCGGACGCCCTGGTAGTCGCCGACCTACAGGTTGTCCGCGCTCTCGGTGAGTCCCGACCCGCCGGGCGGGAGTAGCGGGCGAGGTGGCAGCGGGGAGGAGTAGACCACATTGGTGGTGACGCTGCCGAGGGTTCCGACCATGCCGCTGACCCGTTCCAGGTGCTTCATGTCGGTGGCGACGACCTTCATGATGAAACAGTCGTCGCCGGTGACGTGATGCGCCTCGATGACTTCGGGTAGCTCCGCGAGCAGGGTGTGCAACGGCTCGTACCTGCTGCTGGGATACCGCAGCCGTAGGAAGGCCAGGATCGCGAACCCGAGCCGCTCGGGGTCGACGCTGGCGCTGTAGCCGCTGAATCACCCCGAATTCTTCGAGGCGGGCTTCGAGACCGATGCGTCCGACGTGCACGCCGATCAGGAACGCGGTGTGAACTTCGTCTTGATCGACTCACGAGGTGAGGCGGCGTGGGCGCAGGGGCGCATCGTCGGAGCCGTGCACATGCCGACGTCACAGATCGCCGCGCGCGCTGTCGACGAGATAGCAACGAGCACACCGGTTGTGACGTACTGCTGGGGGCCCGGATGCAATGGTTCGACGCGGGCCGCGCTGGAGTTCGCCAAGCTGGGTTACCGGGTCAAGGAGATGATCGGCGGTTACGAGTACTGGGCGCGCGAGGGCTACCCCGTCGAGAATGATCACAGCAGGATCATCCGGTCCAAAGACCCGCTCACCGTGCCACTGGACTCGGTGGTCTGTGACTGCTGAAACAGTCGTATCCGCCGACGCCTAGCGGCCGGGCCCCGCGGTTGTCGATTTGCCCTCAGGGCGATTTCAACTGTGGTCCGTCGACGCGATGGTGCCGGACACTGGGCCGAGGCACCGCGCCGGCCCACTCGCCCCGAGGCGGGAGTCGAGGCGGTGTCGTGCTCGTCACGTGCCGACCCGACCGAAAGGTGCCCTCGCGGTGTCTCTGCATTTCCACTGGTTCCTGCCCACCTACGGCGACTCGCGCAATCTGATCGCGGGCGGACACGGCAGCCAGATGACAGGGGACCGGCCGGCCGATCTGCGGTACCTCAAACAGCTCGCCGGCGCCGCCGAGGCCAACGGCTTCGAAGCCGTCCTGACCCCGGCAGGTCTCTGGTGCGAGGACGCCTGGCTGACCACCGCCGCTCTGATCGACGCCACCGAGAGCCTCAAATTCCTGGTGGCGTTCCGCCCCGGGCTCATCTCGCCGACGCTGGCCGCCCAGATGGCCGCCACGTTCCAGTGGCATTCGCAGGGCCGCCT
>ERZ501011.41-NODE-41-length-41171-cov-12.936059_pt1 | contig 41171 bp, 36 predicted proteins | sample MGYA00248833_ERZ501011 | MGnify/ENA primary metagenome ERZ501011 (study PRJEB25958, sample SAMN03398530) | human skin metagenome | study: EMG produced TPA metagenomics assembly of the Human Skin Microbiome Metagenome (human skin metagenome) data set. | reverse complement strand
CATGACGCGAGGCCCGGCGACGTCGGTGACGCCCGGAGACACGATCATGTCGACATCGAGTCCTTCGAGATCCCAAGACAGCGCCTGCATGGCGTCATGACCCAGCGCTTCCGCGGACGTCACGGCAACAGTGGTGGCCCCTGCGTCCGCAACCGAGTCGCAGACTTCGTCGAAGGTCCCGAGAACGGGCACCTGCATCTCCCCGACCGCCACCTGACGCGGTCGCCCATTACGTTCGGGTAGGCAGATACCGACCACGCGGTAGCCCAGTTCCGGATGCTTGACCAGTCTCTCCATCAACGGCACCGCCGAACTGCGTGTGCCGACCACCAACACGCGTTCCAGATTCTCCGACCGACGCCTCTGGATCAGAAGGACTCGTCGCCACAACCACCGGGACAGCAACAGCCCGAACGTTCCAATCGGTAGCGCGAGCGCCAGGAATCCTCGGGCGATGTTCAGTTTGAAGAGCAGATCGCACATTGCGAGCACACCGAAGACCGACAAGCAGGCAGTGACGACTCGGCTGTATTCCTGCGATCCGGAGGCGATAATGCGACGGTCGAGGCTCTGAAATGCCCGGAGGGCCAGGAGCCACGAGATGGCGAGTGCGACAGAGACGTAAATCGCGGGCGCGCCGACGGCACCATTCGGTGTCATCGCGCCGTCAGCACCGAACCGGACACGCTGAGCCACCCAGACCGCAAGCCCGACGATTGCCGCATCTGAAATCGAAACCCGTATGAGATATGTACTCATCCACGAGCGGGAACGTTCGTGTGCACGATCGACAAACCGGAGCCGCTGGCTGCGGCGGCCAGCGCTACGCACCGGCCGTTCGTAGGCTTGACGATCGGCCACTGCCCACCTCCATACAACCCCGAAATACTGAAGGAAAAGGCGAACTCCCCAAACGCCGCACAAGAACGACTTTCAACTCTGAAACACGTCCTGTGCGGCGAGCTTATTTCACTTCGATCACACTGACAACTCGGCCGCGCAACCTCAATTTCCCAGTTCGAGGTAGAGACCGGGTACGTTTACGTGCCCGCAACAGTCGCGCGCGAATCTACACGGTCCGCCATCCGCGACGTACGATGACCTGCATCTTCCCTCAAGTGAGGTATCTTCGCGACCGTCACGCGACACGCGAATTGGCGCCACTTCGGCGACAGATTTGTGAACGTCTGCAAAATAGGGACACAATGGGGCCACGCAATCGCGTTCACTTGTGTTCGAGGTCACTAATGGGCATTCAACCTGTACTAACTATTGCTTGAGGCCCGCAAAGTAAATGCTTTCTTCGGGCCGCGCCGTTGCTACCGACTGGGACCTGTACAACAGGTGACATATTGCGAACTGTTTGTCCACTTCAGCCGGTGACGCGTTCAGCGGTGGCGTACTTCTGTTCGACGGCTTCTTTGGCGGGTTGCCACCAGGCGGGGTGGTCGCGGTACCAGTCGATGGTGGCGGCGAGGCCGGTGCGGAAGTCGTCGTAGGAGGGGGTCCAGCCGAGTTCGGTGCGCAGGCGGGTGGAGTCGATGGCGTAGCGGCGGTCGTGGCCGGGGCGGTCGGTGACGAAGTCGAAGGCGTCGGCGGGCTGGTCGAGGAGTTCGAGGATGGTTTCCACGACGGTGCGGTTGTCGACCTCGCCGTCGGCGCCGATGAGGTAGGTCTCGCCGATCTGGCCGCGGTCGATGATGGTCCACACGGCGTCGTTGTGGTCGTCGACGTGGATCCAGTCCCGGACGTTGCGGCCGTCGCCGTAGAGCTTGGGTCGCACCCCGGAGAGCACGTTGGTGATCTGGCGGGGGATGAACTTCTCGATGTGCTGGTACGGGCCGTAGTTGTTGGAGCAGTTGGAGATGGTCGCGGCCACGCCGAAGGAGCGGACCCAGGCGCGCACGAGCAGGTCGCTGCCGGCTTTGGTCGAGGAGTAGGGGCTCGACGGGTTGTAGGCGGTCTGTTCGGTGAAGCGTGCCGGGTCGTCGAGATCGAGGTCGCCGTAGACCTCGTCGGTGCTGATGTGGTGGTAGCGCACCTGGTGGGCGCGGACGGCTTCGAGCAGGGTGTAGGTGCCCACGAGGTTGGTGGAGACGAACGCCGACGGGTCGGCCAGGGAGTTGTCGTTGTGGGATTCGGCGGCGAAGTGCACGACGAGGTCTGCGTCGGCGACGAGTCGGCCGACCAGGGCGGCGTCGGTGATGTCGCCCTCGATGAGTTCGACGCGGTCGGCGACCGGGGCGAGGGTGTCGGGGTTGGCGGCGTAGGTGAGTTTGTCCAGGACCCGGATCGAGACGTCGGGGCGGGTCGTCAGGGTGCGCAGCACGAAGTTGGCGCCGATGAACCCGGCACCCCCGGTCACGAGAACACGCACGCGCGGCGCCTTTCGTCGAGGTCGGTGGTCGCAGTCACTCTACCGAGCAGCTGACCTGCTCGCCTCGGGTGAGCGCAGCGGTGCGACTCGCGTGCCGTCGCGAAAGGCCGCGGGCATTACCCTGATCGCCATGAAAGGGATCATCCTGGCCGGCGGTACGGGCACGCGGCTGCACCCCATCACGCAGGGGGTGAGCAAGCAACTCGTCCCGGTCTACGACAAGCCGATGATCTATTACCCGCTCTCGACGCTCATGCTGGCCGGGATCCGCGACATCCTGATCATCACCACCCCGCACGACGCCCCGGCCTTCGAGAACCTGCTCGGCAACGGCGACCAGTTCGGCATCGACCTCACCTACAAGACCCAGCCATCCCCGGACGGACTCGCGCAGGCCTTTGTCCTCGGCGCCGACCACATCGGTACAGACTCGGTGGCTCTCGTCCTCGGCGACAACATCTTCTACGGCCCCGGACTCGGCAGCCGGTTGCAGGGTTTCGAGAACGTCGACGGCGGTGCGGTGTTCGCCTACTGGGTCGCCAACCCGGAGGCCTACGGCGTGGTCGACTTCGATGCCGACGGTACCGCCATCTCGCTGGAAGAGAAACCGGCACAACCGAAGTCGAACTTCGCGGTGCCCGGTCTGTACTTCTACGACAACGATGTCGTCGACATCGCCCGCAATCTGCGCCCCAGCTCCCGCGGCGAGTACGAGATCACCGACGTCAACGCCCACTACCTCGACCGCGGCAAACTGTCGGTCACCGTCCTGCCGCGCGGCACGGCGTGGCTCGACACCGGCACGTTCGACAGCCTCCTCGACGCCGGCAACTTCGTCCGCACCGTCGAACAACGCCAGGGGCTCAAAATCGCTGTCCCAGAAGAGATCGCGTGGCGGCAAGGCTATCTCTCCGACGAGGAGTTGCGGGCTCGTGCCGACAAACTCCGCAAGTCGGGTTACGGTGACTACCTGCTCGAACTGTTGCAGCGGGGCAAGGGTTTCTAAGCGCCGCCCCCGAGGCGCATGTCCGACGACCGACTCTGGGAAAGGTGTCCGCATGAAGGTCCGCCCGCTCGCCATCGACGGAGCGTGGGAGTTCACCCCGGTCCAACACGGCGATGCCCGTGGGTTGTTCGCCGAGGCGTTCAAGGCCGACGTGATCGCCGAGACCATCGGCCACCGCTTCGACCTCGCGCAGGTGAACCTCTCGGTGTCCGCGGCCGGCGTGCTGCGCGGCGTGCACTTCGCCGACGTCCCGCCCGGACAGGCGAAATACGTCACCTGCCCCACCGGCGCGATTCTCGACGTCATCGTCGACATCCGCGTCGGCTCACCCACTTTCGGTACCTACGACACCGTCCTGCTCGACGACGTGGATCGTCGTGCGGTCTACCTGTCCGAGGGTCTCGGCCACGCATTCTGCGCGCTCGCCGACAACTCGACCGTGACCTACCTCTGTTCCACCGGATACAACCCGACCGGTGAGCACGGCATCAACCCGCTCGATCCGGAACTGGGTATCGAATGGCCGACGCACGCCCGGGACGGTTCGCCGCTGGAGTTCGAACTCTCGCCGAAGGACACCGCGGCACCGGGGCTCACCGAGGCGCGCGAGTCGGGTCTGCTGCCGAACCACGACGAGGTGGCCGACTTCCTGGGTTCGCTGCGGGACTGAGGCGCGAACGCCGAAACGTGCACGGCGCGAGCCGTACACGTCGCGGGGCGGGAAGCGTCAGCCGGTAGTGGATCGCCGAAACGCGGTGACCGCCCAGAAGTAGCCGACCACCAGGAACACCACGCACCATCCCAGCGCCCACGGCCAGCGATCACTGATGTCGAGACCCATGAGGAGTCCGCGCAGCGTGTCGGCGATGGGACTGAACGGCTGGTACTCGGCGAACTGGCGGACACCGTTGGGCATGCTGTCGGTCGGGACCAGCCCACTGCCCAGATAGGGCAGGAACAGCAGCGGCAGCGGCATGTTGCTCGCACTCTCCGGATTCGGCGCGACGACGCCCATGGCAACCGCGATCCACACGAGGCCGGCGGTCAGTAGCAGGAGCAATCCGCCGGCCGCGAACCAGTCGAGAAGGCTTGCGTCGGCACGGAAGCCCATCGCGAACGCGACTGCGAGCAGGAAGCAGACCGCGACCACACCTTGGATGAGGGCGCCGACGAAGTGTCCGGCCAGGATCGCTGTCGGCGGAGTGGCCAGTGATCGCAACCGATTGATGATGCCCTCGGTGACGTCCTGATTGACCGAGACCGCAACCGCCACCGTCAGGAACGACGGCACGAAGAGCAGTAGGCCGGGGAGAAGATAGTTGATGTACTTGCCGTCCAGCGGTCCGTCCGCGGCGAGGGCGCTCTCGATGGCACCGCCGAAGAAGTAGGTCATCATCAGCAGGATCACGACCGGCATCGCAATCGTGGAGAACATCATCGTGGGGTAGCGCCGTAGCCGGATCAGGTTGCGGCGCACCATCACCGCGGAGTCGGACAGGGTGTGGTCGAGCGTGGTGGTCATGACTTCTCCTAGTTGGCGGTGGTAGCGGCGGTGCGGCCGGTGATGGTGAGGAAGACGTCGTCGAGATCCGGTGTGTGGACCGAGATCCCGGCAGCGTCGATCCGGGCGTCGTCGAGGGTGGCGAGCACGTCGCGGACAGCGCCGATACCGGCGCCACCGGGGACGGCGAGGGTGTTCTCGCCCGGGGTGTCGACCGCCGAGGGGAACTGCGACCGCGCCCGTTCGAGGTCGTCGGCGTTCGTGAAGTCGATCCGGATGTATCCGCCCGGCACGAGACGCTTCAGTTCGGCCGCCGTCCCCTCGGCCACGATGCGGCCGCGGTCGAGCACAGCGATCCGGTCCGCGAGGTGATCCGCTTCCTCGAGGTACTGCGTGGTGAGGAAGATGGTGGTGCCGCCGGCGACGAGACCGCGGACGGTGTCCCAGACCGCGCGGCGGGACCGTGGATCGAGTCCGGTCGTCGGCTCGTCGAGGAAGATGATCGACGGTTCGCCCACCAACGTCATGGCCAGGTCGAGGCGTCTGGTCATGCCGCCGGAGTATTCGGCGACCCGACGGTGCGCGGCGTCGGTGAGGTCGAAGTCGCGCAGCAACCGGTCGACCCGTTCGCGGGTCGCCGCTTTCGAGAGATGTCGCAGGCGGGCGACCATGGTGAGGTTCTCCCGCCCGGTCAGCAACGTGTCGACGGCGGCGAACTGCCCGGTCAGGCCGATCTGCGCGCAGATCTCGGCGCGGTCGGTCCGCGGATCGAGTCCGGCGACCTCCACCTCACCAGCGTCCTGTTGCGACAACGTGGACAGAATCTTCACGGTGGTCGTCTTCCCGGAGCCGTTGGGTCCGAGCAGGGCGAACACCGTGCCCGCGGGCACTTCGAGATCGATACCGTCGAGGACGGTGTGGTCGCCGAAGGACTTCGTGAGTCCGGTGGCGCGGATGGCGGTTGTTGTCATGATCGTGCTCCCAGTGGTTGATGGATCAACAAATTAATTCATGCGCATATATGCATGTGTGGGTAGACGACCGTCCCTGATGGACGTCGCCGGGAAGTACTCGGTGGTTCTAGCGGTGCGGTCGGGTGGGGTTCACACGTCCAGGTCTTCGACCTCGGGTCGGAGGGCGGCGGCGGTACGTGCGTAGAAGCGTTCGGGGACAAGCGGTTTGAGCTGGTCGGGAGAGTCGACGATGTCGACGCGGTAGTCACCCCAGTCGGGTAGGTCGGCGGTGAACAGGCTGCGGACACTGGGAAGGCCGGTCAGGTCTTTCAGCCAGTTACCGGTCTTCTGGCGATGTGTCACCCCGTAGTTCGCCCAGTCGACGTGGTGGACCGCGAGGACGATCTTTCCGGTCCGCCCCTCATAAGCGGTCAATTTTGTTGCGTTGCCGGTGGTTTCGTCGTACTCGGTCTCCTCGGCGAGGAGTCTGCCGAAGAACCGTTTACGACGCACTCCGTCGGGACCGTCGCGCAGGACGACCTCGTCGTAGCCGGCGTCGCGGTAGTCGGCCGCCCGCACGTACGCGCGCAATGCCTCCACGACTGCGCCGGAGAGATTGCCTCCCGACACCTGTTGAGCGCGTTCGAGGACTTTGAGGTCCTCGTCGGAGACGTAGATGGTCTTGTTGGGCATGCGGTAACTATATGTAGATGTATACGTAGACGCAAGGGGTTGGCGAAACTGCGTCCGGGGGGCAGTCCGGAAGGGTGACGGCTCCGAATCGTTCAGTAAGCTGAGCGATGGGAGGTGGCAAGCTGATGCTCACTGGACTGATGGGAAATTCGGCGATCATGGCCGCGATAGGGCTGGGGATGATCGCGTTGACCGCGTGTGCGTTCCGCCTGAGGCGGTCGTGTGGGGCCGTCACCTGGTTGGTGATCCTGCTCGGCATGGCACTGACATTCGACAACATGGCGGTCGCCGTCGGCCGGATGGTCGGCTTCGGTGACCTCCTGTACGCGATCAACCTGCCCCGCTTCTGGATTCACGGGCTGATGACTCCGCTGATCGTCGTCGCCGCGGCCGTGCTCGCCTGGCGTCTGGGGGTGCGGTGGAGTCGCCCGGTGGTCGTGGTCGGGGCCGTTCTCGTCGCCGCATTGGTGGTCGTCGGGATCGTCGAGTGCTTCGTGGCGCTGGAGCTGACGCCGGCGACCGACGGTGATGCGCTGCGGTACGCCAACGCCGCCGCTGCCGGCCCGCCGGTCCCCGCACTGGGCACCGTGCTGATCCTCATCGCGATCGGGATGACCGCGTGGCGTCAGGTGCGGTCGCTCTGGCTGTTGCTCGGCTCGGTGACGATGCTGGTCACCGCGGCCGCGGGCACGTCGGTTCTCTGGCTAGGCAACTTCGGTGAGCTGGTGTTGTACGCCTCCATCGTCGCCACCATGTTCCAGGTGGCCGCGGCCGAAAGCCGTTCCGCCGCCGATGGTACGAACAATCGGCTGGAGTCGGGGAGGGCCGCGGCGCAGTCGATGACGGTCCGGAGCTAGTCGCCCGTTCCGGAATGGTTCTCGCGCTCCGCGTCCTGCAGCGCGATCGCGCGGGCCAGCCGCGCGTACTTGACCTCCAGGTCGCGGAACCGCAGATACGTCGACACCGTCGTGAAGGCGAATGCGATGACCAGCAGGAACAGGACCAGGTCGAGGCCGCGTTGGATGCCGATCTTGTTGGCCACCCATGTGACGTCGTCCTGCCGCAGCATCGCGTAGAGGCCGAAGCCGATGAACGCGACGAACAGCAGCTTCACGCCTGCCGACGCGCGGGCCGTGCCCCGGTTCACCACGAAGAACCCGACGAGCGCGACCAGACCGAGGATCGCGAGGATCTGGAACCAGATCATCGTGGCATCACTTCCTCATCCGGGTGTGGAACAGGCCATCGGCGACGATGTTGACCCCGTTGATCAGCGACTGTCCCTTCGCCCGCGAGTAGTCGGTGTAGAGGATCGTCACCGGTTGTTCGGCCACCCGCCACCGGTGGTGATCGATGAGCGCGATGAACTCCGACGCGTGGCTCATCCCGCTCATGAGCAGGTCGAGCTGATCGGCCACGGTCTTGTTGAACGCCCGAAGTCCGTTGTGCGCGTCGGACAATCCGAGGCGACGGGTGCGCGGGCTCAGGAACACGATGGTACGCAACGCCATCCGGCGCAGGATCGGAACCGATTCGCTGCGACCGTCGGCGAAGCGGGTCCCGACGATGATGTCGACCGGCTCGCGTCGTAAGCGCTCGATCATGGCCGACACGTCGTCGACCCGGTGCTGTCCGTCGGCGTCGAAGGTCACGAAGAACCGTGCCCCCGGCCGGCGACGCGCGTACTCGACGCCGGTCTGGATCGCGGCGCCCTGACCGAGGTTCACCGGGTGCCGAACCAGATGCACCCCGGCGGCCCGGATCTCCTCGGCCGAGTTGTCCGAGCTGCCGTCGTCGACGCAGACGATGTTGGGAAACGTCTCGCGGGCCTTGGCCGCCACCTCGCGGATCACCTGGCCCTCGTTGAAAACGGGTACCACCAGCCACACGTCGGCGTTGGTACTGGGGTCGGCCATGGTCAACAACCCTAACCCGCTTCCGCGCGGGGTCTGCCGCCCGGCACGCCTCGGGGGTCGCGTCGTGATCGGACCTGGTTAGTCTTGTCCGGTGACGATCGACGTGATGATGCCGTTCTACGGCGACGTCGCCCAGTTCCGGCAAGCCGTCACCAGTGTGCTCGACCAGGACGACCCGGACCTCCGGCTCGTCGTCGTCGACGACTGCTACCCGGATCCGACGCCGCGGCAATGGCTGGAGTCGCTCGGCGACGCCCGGGTCCAGTACCTCCGCAACGAGACCAACCTCGGTGTGAACGGGAACTTCCGGCGCTGCGTCGAGCTGGTCACCGCCGACTGGTTCGTGGTCATGGGGTGCGACGACGTGATGCACCGCGCCTACCTCGCCACCGTCCGTACGATGACCCGCCACCATCCCGACGCCGCGGTCATCGCGCCCGGCGTCGACGTCATCGACGAGAACGGGCAACCGGTCACGCCGCTCGGCGACCGGATCAAGTCGGTTCTCGCGCCGCCGCGGGCGACCGTGCTGTCCGGGGAACGGTTGGCCACCTCGCTGTACCACGGAAACTGGACCTATTTCCCGTCCCTGTTGTGGCGGACCGCCGCCGTCCGTGAGGTCGGGTTCCGGCCCGGACTCGAGATCGTCCTCGATCTCGCACTCCTCGTCGACCTCGCGAGTGCCGGCGGATCGCTGGTCTACGACCCCGAGGTGGTCTTCTCCTACCGCAGGCACCGCGCCTCGGTGAGTTCCGTGCAGGCCGTCGACGGTCGGCGGTTCGCCGAGGAGAACCGATTCTTCGCCGACGAAGCGCAGCGTTGCGAGGCGCACGGCTGGCCGAAGGCGGCACGCGCCGCCAGGTGGCACGCGACGTCGAGGCTGAACCACCTCTCGGCTCGCGTCGGGGCGGGGGTCGGCCGGTTGCGGGGTTCGGCCGGGAGCTAGGAGCGCCCCCCGCTCCTCGAGGTGCGTGTGAAGCGAGCCCAACCCCTGCTCCCTGAGGTGCGGGCGAAGCGAGCTTAACCCCTGCTCCCTGAGGTGCGAGCGAAGCGAGCCTCGAAGGGCTCGTAGCGCGCCTCACCAGCCCTTCGAGGCTCGTCGCTTGCGCTCCTCGCACCTCAGGGAGCAGGGGTTATGCGGTTCTTTCGGTCAACGACGGCCGCGAGGCCGCAGGTACTGAGGAGCGAGCTTGCGAGCCGACCCCCTGCTCCCTGAGGAGCGAGCTTGCGAGCGTCACGAAGGGTCAGGCCCGCAGCACCCCGACGAGATGAACGCCGAGGCCGACCAGGGGTCCGACGACGAGGGCGACGCAGGTCCGGGTCGCGACGTCGAGCGGCAGCAACAACATCGCGATCGCGACCAGGGTCGACACCCACCATCCGGCCGCGTACCAGCGGTGGGCGCCCGCGGCGATCGCGGCGGCGCCGGTCACCGTCAGCAGCGCCAGGCACGTCGCGCCGAGCGTCAGCATCGCCACGACCACACCGTCGAGATCGAAGTCGGCGCCGAACACCGATCGCAGCAACCACGGGCCCACCAGCCACGCGGCCGTCACCCCGACGCCACCGACCGCGGCGACGATCCCGAGGGGAGCACCCAGCGCGCCGAGGCGACGGTCCCGGCGGTCGACGAACCTCGAGATCAGCACACCCTGAAAGCTGTTGAGCGGCACCAGTAGTGGTGCGCGGGTCAGGGTGACGGCGAGGATCAGCGCGCCGATAGTCCGGACGTCGTCGGCGTCGGGGCCGCCACGCAGGTCGGTGGTCAGGTTGATGAGAACGGGAAAACCCATGACGAGGACGGCGCTCGCGGCGGCGGCGGCCATCGCGGTCAGGGTGTTGCCCGTCAGACGTCGGGGCGCGACGTCGCCGGCGACGCCGATGGCACGGCGGGCCGAGGCCGACACCACGAGCAGCAGGCACCACGACACCGACCCGACGACGGTGACGACCAGGAACGCGGTGACGCCCCAGCCGGCCGCGACCGCGACACCGGCACCAGCGAGCCGGATCAGCGCGTCGACCGACAGCAGCACCGCGAACGACGACCAGTCCAGCCGCCCCGACAACGCTCCGCACAGGTGCGCGTACACCGCGAAGCTCGCCACGCCGACGGCGAGCAGCAGCACCGACAGGCCGCGATCCGCGGTGAACACCCGTGAGCTCCACAACGGTGACGTCGCGACGACCAGAACGGCCAGGCCGAGCCCGATGCCCGCATTGACCAGCAACGGGCGCGACCGGGCGAGCCCCTCCGATGCGGCGGTCCGGACCGCCCGCGTCGTCTCCTGCAGTTGCCCGTTCTGCGCCCCGGTCACCAGGCCGTAGGCAGCCCAGAACACGGCGAACACGCCGTAACCGACGGCCCCGAGATGCCTGGCCGCCAAGAGCAGGACGACATACCCCGACGCGGCCGCGACGATCGTCGCCATCGTGACCCGGCCCAGTGACCGTGCGTCGGTGTCGCCTGGCGGACTGGCCGAACCGGCGTCCGGACCCGGCGTCGTCGGATCGGTCGTCATCGAACGGTTCAGGAAGGACCCGGGAACGGCGGCAGCTCGGGCGTGAACAGCCAGTCGTCCCAGAGATCCTTGAGCGGTTTCGACGAGTGGGTGGCGGCGAGCGCCATGAAGTCCTCGGTGGTCACCGAGCCGTACCGATACTTGTCGGTCCACCGCTGCAGCAGCGCGAAGAAGTCGCCGTCACCGATGGTCAGCCGCAGGGCGTGCAGGGTGAGTGCGCCGCGTTTGTAGATCCAGTCGTCGAACATCTTGCGCGGACCGGGATCGGCGAGTGGCACACGCACCGGCGACGATTCGAGTTTCGCGTAGTAGTGACGCGCCCATTCGTCGGCGCTGCGGCCGCCCGAGTGCTGACTCCACAGCCATTCGGCGTAACAGGCGAAACCCTCGTGGAGCCAGATGTCGCGCCAGCGGGCCGCGGTCACCGAGTTGCCGAACCACTGATGCGCGAGTTCGTGGGCGATCAACCGCTCCGCGTGCCGGCTGCCGTCGCAGTGATTGGCCCCGAAGGTGGAGAAACTCTGTGCCTCGATGGGGATCTCGAGTTCGTCGTCGGTGACCACGACGGTGTACTGGGGGAACGGATACGGCCCGAACATCTCGACGAACGCGGACATCATCTCGGTCTGCTGACCGAAATCGACCCCGAAGTTCTCCTCGAGTCGCGAGGGGACGAGGCCCGAGACCGGAATCGGTTTGGACGCCAACGAGATCTGCTTGTACTGACCGATCTGGATCGACGCCAGGTAGGTGGGCATCGGTTCCACCTGCTCGTAGACCCAGGTGGTCTGCGCGGCGCGGACCCGCTTGGACTCCAGGACGCCGTTGGCGAGCGCGTGATACGGGCTGTCGGTGGTGATCGAGATCCGGTACGGCGCCTTGGCGCTCGGGTGGTCGTCGCAGGGGAACCACGACGCCGCCCCGTTGGGCTGGTTCGCGCAGAGCGAGCCGTCGGTCAGTTCCTCCCAGCCGACCTCGCCCCACGGGCCGCGGATCGGATGCGGACTGCCGTGGTATCGGACGGTGACGGTCATCGCCCCGCCCGGGGGGAGTGGAGTGTCGGGGGTGATGGTCAGCTTGTGCCGACGATGCGAATAGCGGGCGCGCTTGTCGTTGACCGACACCCGTTGCACCGACAGCGAGCTCGCCAGGTCGAGGGTGAAACGCTTGAGCTCGGCGTACGACGTCGCGGTCAGGATCGCGGTGCCCTCGAGTCGATTGCTCGACACCTTGTACTCGAGTTCCAGATCGTATCGAGAGATGCGATAGCCCAGATTGCCGTTGTCGGGCAGATATGTATCGAGGACGTCGGCGGGTGCCCCCAGCACGGGTTGCCCGGAGTTGCCACGTGAACCCAGCCCAGACTTTCCCGGCACTCTCGACTCCTACTCCGTTCTGCCCCGGCGGGCTGACGTGCGGCGGCGCGCCTCGACGAGTCGCGTCGGCGACGCGCTGCGACCGGTCACGAAGCGGTTGCGGTTCGGTGGTGACGTCTCGATTCGGCTGTTCACCCGCGACGGGGCGATGCTGTCCCGGACACTGAGAGAGTACCTGGCGGCGGCACAGCCGGCCCGCCCGATCGATTCGAGGAGTGCGGAATGAGCGGATTCGGTAGTGTGGCGCAGTTTCTCGCGCGCCTGATACTCGGCATCATCTTCATCGCCCACGGGTGGCAGAAGCTGGTCACCCAGGGGATGGACGCCACCAAGGCGGCATTCGGCCCGGCCGGCATGGACATCCCCTACCCGGAGCTCGCCGCGTACTACGCGACATGGGTCGAGCTGATCGGCGGCATCCTGCTGATCCTCGGACTGCTGCTGCCGATCGTCGCGACCCTGCTGATCGCCGACATGATCGGCGCGATCGTGTTCGTGCACTGGGACGCCGGGTTCTGGAACATGGACGGCGGTTACGAGTGGCCGCTCGCGCTGATCGCGGGCCTGCTGGCCGTCGGCTACACGTCGGCCGGCCGGATGGGCGCCGACAGCTACATCATGCGACGCCGACGCCGAGACGTCGTCTGACGGCTCACACCAGAGCCAGACCGTCGATGGTGGCCGCGCTCGCCGGAGCGCCGCCGCCATCGGCCAACCTATCGACCAGGCGCGTGAGCAGTTCTCGCTCCTCGTCGGCGTGACGGAGTCCGACACCGTCGATGAGTCCCGGCGAGATCAGCGCGAGGGGATCGGTGTCGTGCCGGTGGACCACCGCCGCGCCGAGCAGACGTTGCGCCTGGGCGGGATCGGACTCCCAGAGCGCGTCGGCGGTCAGCAGGTACAACCGGACGGCCGGCGAATAGTCGTGCAGGTGCACGAGCGCCCAGGCCCAGTGCTTCGCGACGTCGACCGTGTCGGCTTCGGCGCGACCGTGCGTGCGCACGTACTTGCCGTGCAGTTCACGACACAGGTGGCTGGCGTCGGACCACAGCATGAGATGGGACATGCAGCGGACGCAGTCGTGCAGATTGGACAGGTACATCACCGAATACGGTCCCTCGCGGCGCGATCTGATCTCGCGGAGCACGGAGAACTCGGCCAGCGCGTGGTCGTATTCACCGGCCGAGAGCAGCGCCCGGGCCTCGGCCTGCATTTCCTCGATCACCCTCGACATTGTCGCCGATCCGGCACCCCGGCATCGGCGATTCGGCCGAACCGGGTGAGCACGACCGACACCGGCCGGCCAGGTGGCACCGTCGGGTCGTCCTGGCGGGACTCCCGGCGGGCTGGCATCGTGGCAAGGATGAAGGACGACATCGGTAGCACCCCGGAGGGTTCGGACGGCGAGTACAGCCTGGACGAGGACGACCAACTGCAGCCGGAGGACACTCTGGACGACCGCGGCGTCGACGACGTCCTCGACGAGGGGTACTCACCGCCCGACTATGCGCCCAAGGGCGCCGTCCACGGGCTGACCTCTCGCGAGCAGGCCGAGGGCGAGACGCTCGACGAGCGGCTGGCCGAAGAGGAACCCGACGTCGGAGCGGTCGATCCGCTCGACGAGATCACCGCCGAGGAACGTGCGCGGACCGACTGGCGCGCACACGATTCCGATCGTGACGACGAGTTCGAGGAAGACGACGAGGTCGGGGACCGCCGCGCCGGACGTCTCATCGCCCCGGACGCCGGATCGGGTATCGACACCGAGTCGGACGCCGTCGCCGAGGACGCCGGGATCGACGGCGCCGGGGCCTCCGCGGAAGAGGCTGCGGTGCACTACATCTCCGATTCGGACTAGTCGGTCTGACCCGGCCCGCTCCCTTCGCTCCCGGCGCCGGCTTGATTCGGCCCGCTCGCTTCGCTCCCGGGGCCGGTTTGATTCGGCCCGCTCGCTTCGCTCCCGGCGCCGGGCTGCTCCAATACCTGCGCCAGCGTCGCGACGATGGTCGAGCGGACGGCGTCGGCCGTGAGGCCCAGCCCGCTCATCGCCTCGGCAAGCGTGCCATCGGCGAAGAAGCCGAGCAGGAGATGCTCCGTGCCGATGTAGTTGTGCCCGAGATCGAGGGCGGCGCCGACAGTCGACTCCAGGACCGACTTCGACGCGTCGTCGTAGGGCACCACGCTCGTTGCTTCGTCGTCGGCGATGTCCCGCGGTGCCGGGAGCAGCGGCGCGATGGCCGCACGCCAGGCGTCGGCGTCGACGCCGGAGTCCCGCAACACATGGAACACGAGGGACTTCGGTTCGGCCGTGAGGGCCTGCGCGATGTGGGCCGGGGTCACGTGCTCGGCACGGCCCGCGGCCGCTGCCGCGTTCGCGGCCATCAGTACGTTCGCGGCCCGGGGCGTGAAACGCGAGAACGGGTTGTCCGCGCCGGGTGCATCGTTCTCGCCCGCGGACGACACGCGGTCGACGAACCGCTTCTGAGCGGCCTGTTTGCTCACGCCCATGCTGGTGCCGATCGCGGTCCACGATGCTCCCGAGCGGCGGGCCTGGTCGACGAAGTGACCGATCAGGCTGTCGGCGATGTCGCCCAGGTGCTGCGCGGCCACCACCGCGTCGGAGAGTTGGTCCAGCGGGTCGTCGTGGACCTTGCGGATGGCATGGATCAGGTCGTCGAGGCGGATGGAGACTGAATTCTGGGGCATGCGTCAACCGTAGGTTGACGAGTTGATCGCGTCAACCCCGAGTTGACGACGACGCGTCGAGGCCGATCAAGCGCGTGTGCGTTGACAGGAACGGCAAGCGTCATGACGATGGATGCGGAGATCGGCGAAGTCGTCGCCGGCCGCTCCAGGCTTTGCCACGGGAGGTTATCCAGTGAGCATCACCGAACCGTCGGTTCGTCCCCAGTCCACAGACACCCGGTCCGCCGAGAGCCCGCCGGCGAACGGTGTCGTCACCGATGTCGCGCGTCGCTACCTCGACGTCCGCGCCCTGACCGACACGCTGTCCGAACGGCTTTCGCCCGAGGACCAGACACCGCAGTCGATGACCGAGGCGAGCCCGGCGAAATGGCACCGGGCGCACGTCACCTGGTTCTTCGAGGAGTTCATCCTGCGGCGTGACCCCGCGTACAAGGTCTACGACGACACGTTCCGGTACCTGTTCAACAGCTACTACGAGGCTGTGGGAGAACGGCATCCACGACCTGATCGCGGTCTCGTCACGCGGCCGGGTGTCCGCGATGTGACCCGCTACCGCGAGCATGTCGACGCCGCGATGGTGGATCTCCTCGAGCGCGGCGACCTCGACGAGGCCGCACTCGAACTCGTCGAACTCGGCTTCAATCACGAACAGCAGCACCAAGAGCTGCTGCTCATGGACATCAAGCATCTCTTCTCCACCAATACGTTCGGGCCGGTGTACGTCGATCGCGAACCCGACGAACCGGGCATCGCGAAAGCGTTGGGCTGGCGGCAGTTCGAGGGCGGCGTCAACGAGATCGGCGCGTTGGGCAGCGGATTCTCCTACGACAACGAGGGCCCCCGGCACCGGGTGTATCTCGAGGACTTCGAGATAGCCGACCGCGCGGTCACCAACGCCGACTGGCTGGAGTTCATGGCCGACGACGGTTACCGGCGCGCCGAATTCTGGTTGTCCGACGGGTGGGCGACCATCCGCCAGACCGGATGGGACGCACCGGGATACTGGCGCGACGAAACGGGTGCGCGCTCCACCGACCCGTCGGACTGGACGACGTACACCCTGTCCGGCCGGCGGCGGATCGTGCCCGACGAGCCCGTCCTGCACGTCTCGTTCTACGAGGCCGACGCCTACGCCCGCTGGGCGGGGGCCCGGCTGCCCACCGAATTCGAGTGGGAGATCGCTGCCGGCTCACTGGGTACCGAGCGCGGGGCCCTGCTCGACCCGGACCGATGTCATCCCGGCCGCGTCGGTGCGGCGATGATCGGGGATGTGTGGGAGTGGACGGCCAGTGCGTACCTGCCCTATCCCGGCTTCGTGCCCGCCAACGGCGCGGTGGGTGAATACAACGGCAAGTTCATGTCCGACCAGCATGTGCTGCGCGGGGCGAGCGCGGTGACGCCTGTGGGTCACGAACGACTGACGTACCGGAACTTCTTCCCGGCGCCGTCGCGCTGGGTCTTCTCGGGACTCCGGCTGGCCCGATGAGCCTCGACAGCGACACCCCGGTGACGGCGACCACCGGGGAGACGGCCATCGGGGGCCTTGCCGCAGACGCACTCTCGGGATTGTGGCAGCAACCGCCGGTCCTCCCGACGAAGTGGTTGTACGACGAGCGCGGCAGCAAGCTCTTCGACGAGATCACCCGTCTGCCCGAGTACTATCCCACCCGCCGCGAGACCGCGATCCTGCGCGCGCGGTCGGCCGAGATCGCCTCGACGACTCGTGCCGACGTCATCGTCGAACTGGGCTCGGGCACATCGACCAAGACGCGTCTGCTGCTCGACGCCTTCGTGGACGCGGCCGCCGACGGTGAGCGTCCGACCTACGTCCCCGTCGACGTCAGCACCGAGATGCTCACGACGACAGCCGAAGTGCTCGCCGTCGACTATCCCGGGATCGACGTCGTCCCCGTGGTCGCCGACTTCACCGAGCCCGACCTGGATCTCCCGCCCGCCGACGGCCCGCGCCTCGCGGTGTTCCTCGGTGGCACGATCGGCAACTTCGATCCTGCTGCGCGCGCGGAGTTCTATCGTTCGATGGTCGGCTCGTTGTCCCCGGGTGACTACTTCCTCCTCGGCACCGACCTCGTCAAGGACACCGGGCGGCTCGTCGCCGCCTACGACGACAGTGCCGGTGTGACCGCCGATTTCAACCGGAACATGATCGAGGTGCTCCGTGCCGGCCTCGACGCTCGCGGGCTCTACGCCGACGACTTCGAACACATCGCCCGCTGGAATCCGGGCGAGCACCGCGTCGAGATGTGGCTACGTGCCCGGCGGGACGTCGACGCGTACTTCGGTGTGCTGGGCCGATCGTGGCGGGTGCCCGCGGGAACCGAGATCCACACCGAGATCAGCACCAAGTTCCAGCCGGGGGCGCTCGCGGAAGAACTCGAGTCGGCCGGACTGTCCGTCGTGTCGGCGTGGACCGATCCCGCGGGCGACTTCCAGCTCACCCTGACCCGACGCTGAGCAGTTCGCGCACCCGCGGGATGACCTGCGTCCCATAGAGCTCGACACTGCGCATGAGCTCGGCGTGGCCGAGTGTCCCGTGCGAGTACTTCAGGTCGAATCGGCTCAGTCCCAGTGCTTGGACGGTCGACGCGATCTTGCGGGCAACGGTGTCGGGCGACCCGACGTAGAGCGAGCCGCCGGGTCCGGTCGACCGCTCGAACTCGATGCGGGTCGGGGGCGGCCAGCCGCGTTCGCGACCGATGCGTCCGACGTACTCGCGGTAGTGCGGCCACAGGTCGTCGCGTGCCTGCGCGTCGGTGTCGGCGACATGTCCCGGTGAGTGCACGCCGACGGGCATCAGCGGCTTGTCCATCTCGCGCAGGGCGCGGTGATAGAGATCGACGTACGGCTTGAAGCGCAGCGGGTCGCCGCCGATGATCGCGAGCATGAGCGGCAGGCCGTACGACGCGGCACGTACCACCGACTCCGGGCTGCCGCCGACCGCGATCCACGTCGGCAGGGGCGGGTTCTCGAGTTCGGGGTAGACCGTCTGGGACTGCAGAGGACTGCGCGTGGAACCCGACCAGGAGACCGGTCGGCCGGTGCGCAGTTCGGCGAACAGGGCCAGCTTGTCGCTGAACAGTTCCTCGTAATCGGAGAGGTCGAAACCGAACAGCGGAAACGACTCGGTGAACGACCCGCGCCCGAGGATCACCTCGGCACGACCCGACGACAACGCATCGACTGTCGAGAACCGCTGGAACACGCGGATCGGATCATCGGAACTCAGGACGGTGACGGCCGAACCGAGACGCATCCGGGTGGTGCGCGCCGCGATGGCGCCGAGTACGACCTCGGGTGCCGACACCGCGTAGTCGTCCCGGTGATGCTCACCGACACCGAGGAAGTCGACGCCGACCGTGTCGGCGAGGATGGCCTGCTCGAGCAGATCGCGCAGGGTCTGCGACCCCGAGCGCAATGTGCCGTCGGGTTCGGCGGTGATGTCCCCGAACGTGTCGAGACCGAGCTCGACCTTCTCGATACCTACCGGGTGAGATTCCATGTCGCCCTTCGCGAAGTTGTGATCGTGCGGGGCGAAATCGGAGGAATTGCGCCCGCAATGGTCTTTTCACACGATTTCACGAACATCTTTCCAGTTCGTCACGGTGTCGAGGTCGGTGCTGTGTAATGCTTCATAACGGTTCATGTGCTCGGCTCTGAACTCGCCGATTTCTTCTAGACAAGGGAGACACTCCGATGTGGGATTCATTCTGGGACTTCATCTGGTACACGATCGTCATCTTCGCGTTCGTGGCCTACCTGATCGTCCTGTGGCACATCATCAGCGACCTGTTCCGGGACAAGGCCGCGTCGGGCTGGCAGAAGGCGGCCTGGATTGTCTTCTTGATCTTCCTCCCGTACCTCACCGCCATCGTGTACCTGCTCGCCAAGGGCAAGGGGATGGCCGAGCGTCAGCGTGAGGCCTACAGCGAGGCCAAGCAGGCGTCCGACGAGTACATCCGGTCCGTCGCAGGCACCTCGCCGACCCAGCAGATCGCCGACGCGAAGAACCTGCTCGACTCGGGCGCGATCACACCCCAGGAGTTCGAGCACCTGAAGAGCAAGGCCCTCAGCGGAACCGCCTGACGGTCCCTCGACACAGACAACGCTCCCCGATGGCGCCGGTCGCCGTCGGGGAGCGTTGTCTGTTTCTCGTGTTCGCGTCAGTCCGCCGACCCGACGCCCACACGCCACAGCGGATTGACCGGACCGTGGCCGGCGCCCAGTGGATACGCAGCGGCCAGGCAGCGGGTCACCCAGTCCTTGCCGAAGCCGACCGCCGCGGGAACGTCGTGCCCGTGGGCCAGCGCGCATGCGATCGCGGCGGCGAGGGTGTCGCCGGCGCCGTGGTCATGCGGGGTGTCGATGCGTTCGTGGCTGAGCTCGATGAACTGGTCGCCGTCGTAGAGCAGATCGGGGGAGTGGTCCGAGCTTCGCAGGTGCCCGCCTTTCACCAGCGCCCAGCGCGGCCCGAGATCGAGCAGCGCCCTGGCCGCGTCGCGTTGCGACGCGGTATCGGTGACCTCGATCCCGGTGATCAGGCGAACCTCGTCCAGGTTCGGGGTCACCACCGTCGCGAGGGGAAACAGGCTGTGCCGCAGGGTGTCGAGTGCCGAGTCGGCGAGCAGCTGGTTGCCGTGCATCGACGCGCACACCGGATCGACCACCAGCGGAACGGATGTGTCCCGGCCGATACCGCTCGTGCGGCACTGCTCGACGATGGCCTCGATGATGGGCGCCGACGCGAGCATCCCGGTCTTCGCCGCGGCCACACCGATGTCACCGGACACGGAGTCGATCTGCGCCGCCACGGTCTGCGGTGAGATCTCCTCGAACCCGCTCACGCCCACCGAGTTCTGGACCGTCACCGCGGTCACCGCGACACACCCGTGCACCCCGAGCAGGGCGAAGGTGCGCATGTCTGCTTGAATTCCCGCGCCCCCGCCGGAGTCCGAACCAGCGATGGTCAGGACCCGTACCGGGGCCGTTCCGGGCGGTGACAGCGGGAGTCCCGTGTAGGCCTGTTCGTCGACCGTGCGCTGATTCGCGTCGACTGTGCGTCGTCGTGCGTCGTCTGTGCGCATCAGGCGCCGCCGGTCGTCTGGAGCGGGAGGTACACGCGGTTACCGGCCTCGGCGAACTCGGCCGACTTCGCGGCCATGCCCTCGGCGATAGTCCGGTCGATGTCGTCCGCGGTGACGAGACCGTGCTCCTCGGCGTAGGCGCGGACGTCCGCCGAGATCCGCATCGAGCAGAACTTGGGTCCGCACATCGAGCAGAAGTGGGCGGTCTTCGCGGGCTCGGCGGGTAGCGTCTCGTCGTGGTATGCGCGCGCGGTGTCGGGGTCGAGGGCGAGATTGAACTGGTCGGTCCAGCGGAACTCGAGGCGCGCCTTGCTCAGTGCGTCGTCGCGTTCCTGTGCCCGCGGGTGGCCTTTGGCCAGGTCGGCCGAGTGCGCCGCGATCTTGTACGTGATCACGCCGACCTTGACGTCGTCGCGGTCCGGAAGTCCTAGATGCTCTTTCGGAGTCACGTAGCACAGCATCGCGGTGCCGGCCTGAGCGATCATCGCCGCGCCGATGGCCGAGGTGATGTGGTCGTAGGCCGGCGCGATGTCGGTGGCGAGCGGACCCAGGGTGTAGAAGGGGGCCTCCTCGCACAGCTCCTCCTCCAGGCGCACGTTCTCGGCGATCTTGTGCATCGGGACGTGCCCGGGGCCTTCGATCATGACCTGCACACCATGCGATTTGGCGATCGCGGTCAGCTCGCCGAGAGTGCGGAGTTCGGCGAACTGGGCCTCGTCGTTCGCGTCGGCGATCGATCCGGGGCGCAAGCCGTCGCCGAGGGAGAACGTGATGTCGTAGCGGCGGAAGATCTCGCACAACTCGTCGAAGTGCGTGTACAGGAACGACTCCCGGTGGTGCGCGAGACACCAGGCCGCCATGATCGAACCGCCGCGCGAGACGATGCCCGTCACCCGATTCGCGGTCAGCGGAACGTAGCGCAGCAGGACACCGGCATGGACGGTCATATAATCGACGCCCTGCTCCGCCTGCTCGATGACGGTGTCGCGATACAGTTCCCAGGTCAGCGAGGCGGGATCGCCGTTGACCTTCTCCAGCGCCTGGTAGATCGGAACCGTCCCCACGGGGACCGGCGAGTTACGCATGATCCACTCGCGGGTGGTGTGGATGTCGGCGCCGGTCGAGAGATCCATGATCGTGTCGGCGCCCCAGCGGGTGGCCCACACCATCTTCTCGACCTCGTCGGAGATCGAGCTGCGCACCGCCGAATTACCGATGTTCGCATTGACTTTCACCGCGAAGTTCTTGCCTATGATCATCGGTTCGGACTCGGGGTGGCGGTGGTTGGCCGGGATGACCGCGCGGCCGATGGCGACCTCCGACCGGACCCGTTCGGCGTCGACGCCCTCCCGGGCGGCGATGAACCGCATCTCGTCGGTGATGATGCCGGCACGCGCCCAGGCCAGCTGGGTGCTCGCGCCGTCGATCGGGTCGGGCCGATGCCAGCTGTCGCGGGTGGGGGTGAGGCCCTTCTCGACGTCGATGTGCGCCGCCGTATCGGTGTAGGGGCCGGAGGTGTCGTAGACGTCGAGGTGTTCGCCGTTGGTGAGCTGGATTCGACGCTGCGGCACACGCAGGTCGTCGACGGCGAGGTAGTGCTTGGCGCTGCCCTCGATCGGGCCGAGGGTCAGGAACCCGGAATCGGCGGGTGCGCTGCTGTTGCGGGTGGTGGATACACGTGTGCCCATGGCTGGTCTCCCTACGCCGGCATTACCCGGACAGGTTCGAGCGGTCGGCGACCGCCCGTCGCCATCTCAGCCCTCGGTCATCGTGAGAGCCCCCGCGGTGTGTAGTTGTCGTGCGCCCGCCACCCTACAGCGCGGAGTTCGTTCGGGTCGTAGGGGTGCGCGCGACCGTCTCGATGTGCGACGACCGGACGATCGGGGTCGGCAGTTACGGCTCCGTAAGGTACCGTGTGACCCGGATCACAGGGGTGGCGCTGTCGCGTGTGGCAGGTACGCGCCGGTGATCCGATGTCCGCGATCACGAGGTGAGGAGGGTCGGGTGCTACGCAAGCATCGTCAGCGACCACCACAGTCGGCAAAGTCCATCCTGCAACAGATCTCGCAGGTGGTACACAATCCCGACCGCGACCGATTCGAACTCTGGGTCGCCGGCGACCTGGTCGGCGTGCTCGGTTATTCGACCGAGTCGGCGGACGGTCAGACCACCATCACCGTGCTGCACACCGTGCTCTACGACGAATACAGCGGACACGGACTCGCCACGCGACTCACCCGTAGCGCCGTGCACTACACCCGCGAACAGGGTGCCCGCCTCCGGCCGGTGTGCACGTTCACCAAGCGCTACCTCGACAGCCATCCCGGGATCGTGCCGCTCGCGCCGGTGTGATCCGAAGGTAAGCCTCGGCGGCTCCAGAACATTCCTCGCCGGACCCTTCGAGGCTCGTCGCTATCGCTCCTCGCACCTCAGGGAGCAGGGGTTATGCGCTTCTTTCGGATTAGGAAGCGGTGGTCGCGCTCGCGCCGGTGTGAGGAACGGGCTCCGACTCGGCTCAGCCCGCCGACGGCTCCGACAGCAATGTCTCGCGGAGCACCTTCTTGTCGATCTTGCCGACCGCGGTGACCGGCAGGGTGGTCACGACGCGGATCACGTCGGGCAGTTTGAAGGACGCGAGACCGCGTTCGGCGAGGAACGTACGGATCGTCGCCAGCTCGAGCGGTCGGGCCGGGGGGTGTTCGTGCGAGAGCACGACTGCCGCACAGATCTTCTCACCGAGCGCGTCGTCGGGTAGCCCGACCACCGCGACCTGCCGGACCGAATCGTGGGCGAGGAGGTTCTCCTCGACGTCGTCGGCGGCGACGTTCTCCCCGGCGCGCACGATGGTGTCCTTGATGCGGCCGGTCACGGCCAGGTGCCCCGACGGCAGCCTGGTGACCTTGTCCCCGGACCGGTAGAACCCGTCCGGTGTGAAGGACTTCTCGTTGTGGGCAGCGGCGCGGTAGTAGCCGCGGATCGTGTACGGCCCCCGCACCAGCAGTTCGCCTTCTTCCCCGTCGGGGACATCGGCTCCGCCCTCGTCGACCACCCGCACCTCGTCGAGTTCCGACATCGGCGCCCCCTGCACCTGCTGGACCAGGTCGCGTGGGTCGTCGGTCCGGGTGTAGCAGATCAGCCCCTCGGCCATGCCGAAGACCTGCTGGACGACGGGGCCGAGGGCCGCGTCGAGGGCGACGGCGTCGGACTGTGCCAGCTTGGCGCCGCCCACCTGCAGCAGGCGCAGGGAGCTGATGTCCGCCGGCTCCCACTCGGTCGCCGCGCACCAGAGTTGCGCGAGCGCGGGGACGAGCGCGGTCACCGTGACGCGGTGCCGCTCGATGAGGTCGAAAGTGTTGTCCGGACTGGGGTTGTCGGCGAGGACGACGTGGCCGCCCGCACCGAAGACGCCCAGGATTCCCGGGCAGCACAGCGGAAAGTTGTGCGCGGCCGGCAGGGCGACGAGGTAGGTGTCGTCGGCGGTGAGGCCGGCGACGTCCGCGGACAGCCGGGCGTTGAGGTCGTAGTCGTCGTGCGTGCGCGCGATGAGTTTCGGCAGTCCGGTGGTGCCCCCCGACACGAGGAACAGGGCGGGTAGCCCGGCGTCGGGGGCAGCCGGGAGCTCGACCGAGGCGGGGTCGGCGTCGGGGAGCGGTGTGAATCGACCCGGTTCGCCGGAGATGAAGACCTGCGCGACGTCGGGCACCCGTGACTGCAGCTCGGTCGCGAGCTCGCGGTAGTCGAACCCCCGGCGGCCGTCCTCACCGATGTAGGCGACCGCGCCGGCACCGGCTGCGAGATGGGCGATCTCGGTGATCCGGTGCGCGGGCAGCGTCATCACCGGAACGACACCCGCGCGTAGGAGGCCGTACAGGGTGACCGCGAAGTCGAGGGAGTTGTTCAGCTGCAACACGACCCGTTGCGTCGGCCGCAGTCCGGCCGCGACGAAACCGGCGGCACGACGGAGGGTGGCGTCGCGGAACTCGGCATAGGTGAGCGTGCGCGGCCCGTCGGTGGAGGCATCGGTCAGCGCAGGGGAGTCGGGAGTTCGCTCGGCGGCCAGATCGAGGCCGGCGAACAACGGGCGGTCGAGGAAGACGCCGGCGTCGCGGTACTTCTGTGCCTGTGCGTCGGTGTGGGGAGCGAAACCGTCGAGCAGATCGGTCGCGGGGTCGAGATGCGTCGGCATGAGTTCATTCAAACACAGGCAGGATAGGGTAACCTTACCGGTCGATGCAGGGCGGGAGGCCGGCTGTCGACCCGCGGGGGATTGTTTGATTAGGCTGCCCTAAGATTCCCTATGATCATCGGTGCTCGAGTGCATCACGACCGGAGGAACGAAGGACATGTCGCTGACAACCGAATCGCACGCCGCGCAGTTCGTCGACCTGCTCGCGCCGGCCTCGCCGCTGAGCGAGTCCGATGCCGCGCGGATCACGGCCGCCTGGGCCGGCTCCGGCGAATTCGGCGACCATGTCGTCTACGAGCGTGACCGGCGCTGGACCTTCGCGGCGGGTGTCCGCGCCCGCGTGGTGATCACACGCAGTGAGGTCATCGTCGACGATCAGGGCGACCGCACGACGACGCCCTGGCGCGGCGACCCCGCCGACGCGCTCGCCGCCGCGACCGCGTCGCTGTCGATTCCCGACTGGCGCGTCTACGGCTGGGTCGGTTTCGACTTCTGCGCGCCCTATCACGGCATCCTCGAGCGCGTTCCCGAGGACACGGTGCTGGCGCACCTCATCGTTCCCGAGTTCGAGGCGACCGTCGATGCCGACGGGGTCGACACCGGGTCGCTCGACGCCGAGCGTGCCGGTCGCCTCCTCGAGATCGCTTCGCGAGCAACCGTTTCCGTCGAGTCACGGCCGGTGGACGTGCAGTCCGACCCGGACGACTACCGCGGCCGTGTGGCCACGGCTGTCGCCGAGATCGAAGCCGGCCGGTACCAGAAGGTGATCCTCTCGCGCGCCGTCGACATCCCGTTCGACGTCGACATCCCCGCCACCTACGCCCGCGGCCGCGCCGACAACAACCCCGCCCGGAGCTACCTGCTCTCGCTCGGTGACCTGCAGGCGGCCGGGTTCAGTCCCGAACTCGTCGTCGCGGTGCACGACGACCGGACCGTGGTCACCGAACCACTGGCCGGCACAAGGGCTTTCGGGATCTCGGCGGAGCAGGACGCGGCGGCCCGCGCCGACCTGCTCTCGGATGCCAAGGAGATCGCCGAGCACGCCATGTCGGTACGTGCGTGCTTCGACGAGATCTCCTCGATCGCCACTGCGGACACCACGGCCGTGAGTGAGTTCATGGAGGTTCGTGAGCGCGGGAGCGTCCAGCATCTGGCCTCGACCGTGCGCGGGACCCTCGCCGACCACGAAACCCCCTGGCGCGCACTCGAGGTGGTGTTCCCGTCGATCACCGCGTCGGGCATCCCCAAGACCCCGGCCGTGGAGGCGATCGACCGTCTCGAGCCCCGACGCCGCGGCCTGTACTCCGGCGCGATCCTCACCGCCTCGTCGACGGGCGAGCTCGAGGCGACCCTGGCCCTGCGCACCATCTTCTCGTCCGGGCAAGGCGCGTGGCTGCGTGCCGGTGCCGGGATCGTCGCCCAGTCCACGCCGGAGCGCGAGTTCACCGAGACCTGCGAGAAGCTGGCCAGCGTCGCCCCGTACGTGGTCCCGCGCTGACCGACCGATACTTTCGACCGAACATCACCACCCCAGGAGTCACCACATGTCCGACCACATCACCGAAGCCCTGCGCGGCATCCTCGAAGAGGACCTCGACCTCGCGCTCGGCGACATCAGCCGCGACTCGAAGCTGATCGACGACCTCGGGCTGGACTCGGTGGCGTTCGCCATCGGCGTGGTGGCGATAGAAGAGCGTCTCGGCGTGAAGCTGTCGGAACGGGAGCTCTTCGAGTCCAAGACCGTCGGCGACCTCGAGGACCTCATCCGGTCGAAGGCCGGCACCCCGGCCTGAGAGGACCCGGACCCGACATGACTGTGGAGACCCCAGTGCAGACGTACGCCGAACTGCTCGACGCCGCGTTCGACGAGCAGGTGACGGCGTGGACGGCGCAGGCCGAGCGGGATCACCGATTCCCGCGGCCCCTGCTCGAACACCTCGGTGCCGAGGGCGTCTTCGTCCGCAAGTGGGAGGACCGCAAGGTCACCGACCTCCACGACCATTTCGCCCTCGGCGCACATCTCGGCGCGCTGGGTTCCGCGGCCATCGGAGTGGGTGTGAGCCTGCACGATTCGGCCATCGCCATCCTCCGCCGCTTCGGCCGCAACGACTACCTCAGAGACCTGGCCCAGCGCGCCCTGACCGCCGAGACCGTGCTGTGCATCGGGGCCTCCGAGGAGCAGGGCGGCTCGGACCTACAGAACTCCGAGACCCGGATCCTGCCGGAGAACGGCGGGTTCCGCGTCGTCGGGCACAAGAAGTTCGTGTCTCTCTCGCCGATCGCGGACCACGTGTTCGTGGTCTGCCGGGGCGTCGACGACGGTCCCGACGTGGGCGGCAACGTGGCGTTGGCCGCCGTCCCGATCGAGTCGGTGACGGTGGGGAAGCCGTATGCGAAACTCGGCGCCGGGCCCCTCGACACCGCGCCGGTGACCATCGACGCCTGGATCCCCGACGAGGCGCTGATCGCCCGGCCGGGGACGGGCCTGGCGATCATCAGCTGGGGGTTGGCGCACGAGCGGTACTCGGTGGCCGCCCAGATCGCCGCCGCGTGCGACGTGATGATCGGCGTGACGCTTGCCCGGATGGTGGAGCGCACCCAGTTCGGCAAGAAGCTCTACGACCACCAGGCACTCCGCCTGCGCGTCGCCGATCTGCAGGCCAGGGTCGACGTCCTGCGCTACTCGCTGGCCGGTGTCGCCGCGGAGGGCAAGATCAACCTGCGCACCGCCGCGGCGCTGAAGGCCACCGCCGCCAACCTCGGGGAAGAGGTCGCGTCGGAGTGCCTGCACATCTTCGGCGGGATCGGTTACCTCGAGACCGGATCCCCCATCGGTCGCTGGTGGCGGGACATGAAACTGGCCCGCGTCGGCGGCGGCACCGACGAGGTGCTGTGGGAACTGGTCGCGGCGGCGATGAAACCCGACACCGAGCGGTACCAGGCCATGTTCGTCGACTCCGAACTCCACGGCACCGGTTCGCCGGTGTCCTGAAGCGCTCGAGCCATCGTCCCTCTCACCCAGGCGGTCATCCCATGAACAGCCCAGCCAGCCAGGCACCGGCCGACGCGCGTGTCACCGAACTCGCGCCGCCCGACCACACCTATCTGCACATGGACAAAGACAGCGCGCCCATGCACTGGTCGATGATCCTGCAGCTCGAGAGCAACGGGGCGTTGCTCGGCCTCGACGAGGTGCGGACGCGGGTCCGGGAGCGGGCCGGGCTGTTCGAGATCTTCCGGCTGGGCATCCGCAACGGCCGCTGGCGCAAGCCCGAGGTGGTGCTCGCCGACGACAGCTGGGATGCCGGCGAACACGTGACCGAGTTCGGGTTCACCGACCGCGCCCATCTCCAGCGCCGGGTGACGAAACTGCTCGAGTCGCCGCTGCCGCGCCCGCGCCCGTTCTGGGACATCACGTTGTTCACGCCGTCCGCCGGCGCCGAAGGTGTCGGACAGTGGGTTCTGCTCCGGGTGCACCACAGCATCTCCGACGGCATTGCGGGCGCGGCCTTCGCCGCCCTCCTCGCCGACGGGGAGCCCGACGATCTCGCGGAGTTCGAGCGATTCGCCACCAGTCCGCGCTTCCGGATCAGCGGCATCGATCCCGAGGAACTCAAAGAGGCGAAGGCTGCCTATGGCGACCAGCACGCGGCGGGCGGTGGCAAGAAACGGGCCTGGCCCGCACTGACGAAGTCGGGCGAGCGCGAGTACGCCCTGTTCTCCGCGTCGACCCGGACGCTGCGCAAGGCTGCCAAGGGCAACGGCGCGACCGTTCACGAGTTCCTCCTCGCCGCCATCGGCCGGGCAGTCAGCCTCAACCCGCCCGCGTCCCCACAGGCCGACGTCGTCCGCGTGACACTGCCGGTGACCCTCGACGACGAGTTCCGGCACACCGGCAACGCGGTGTCCGTGGCGCTCCTCAACCTGCTCGGCAACGAGCCTGATCTGTCGCGTCAGATCGGCCGTGCGCGAAGCGAACTCGAGACGATAGCAACGCGCAAGCCGGAGCTGTACCTGGCCGCCGCCGACGATCTGCCGCGCGCCCCGCTGTGGGGTCTGCAACGCGCGATCGTGAACGCGTCGATGTCCCACATGCACCCCGACATCCACATCGGCATCAACCCCGGGTTCTCGCGGGTCCGGTCGGTGCTGGGGCGTTCGATCGTCACCCTGACACCGTTGTCGCCGCTCGCAGGCTACTCACTGTCGGTGACGACCCTGATCCTCGGACACACCACCACGTTCGGCGTCGTCACCGACGCGCAGGCGCTACCCGGATACGCCGAACGATTCGTGTCCGCGCTCGACGAAGTACTTCAGGAGGCCCTCCCGTCGACCTGACGGGGGTGCGAGCTTAGGCTTGCCTTGTAATCCGGGGTCCGAGGGCTGCAATATACAGGTGGCCGTCGGCTCGGCGGGGGCGAAGACATACACGGAGAAAGAACAACATGAGCAACGACGTCAACTACCAGGACCCGGCCGGGGCCGATTACTACTCGGGGGTCGATCACCGCGAGTCGGACACCGGTTCGTCTCGCCGATCGGGCGGGGTCAGCGTCCCGACCGTCCTGGCGTCGGCAGGCATCGCTGCCATCATCTCCGCGATCGTCGTGACGATCGGCGTGGTGGGCATCGTGGTGAGCGAGCGCAACGACTCCGCCACCGCCGCACAGCCGACCGTCGTCAACCTCGGTGCCGCGCAGACCGCGCTACCGCAGCAGGGCATTGCCGGCCAGCAGCCCGTCCCGGGTCAGCCCGCACCCGCCGGCGCACCGGCCGGAGCGCCGGCGGCGGCCCCGACGGAGAACGTGCCCGAAGGCGGCGGAGCGATCGGTGGACCGGTCGGTCCTCCCGGTGAAGGAGCCGCGCCGGCTCCGGGTGCGGCCCCCGCACCTGCTCCCGCGCCGGGCACCACGGCCGCCCCGCAGCAGAGCGTTGCCGCCGGCCCGACCGCGCTGACGCCCGGACAGCTCAACACCAAGGTCCGCATCGTCATGAACTCCAACGGCAGCCGCGCCGCACGCGCCGCCGAACTCGAGGGCGGTGAGCGTGCGCTCCGTCAGATCGACCTCGTCGCCCGCGCGATCACGACCTACGGCAATGTCGGGCTCAGCTACCAGATGGTGGGACCCGTCCAGGTCAGCGGCAACACGCTGACCGCTCCGCTGCAGATCAGCGTGGTCGGCCGCGGTAGCCAGAATCGCTCGATGACGTTCGTGTGGAGCGGCAACAAGTGGAAGCTCTCCAACCGAAGCGTCTGCACCATCGCGGGATTCGTCCTGCTGCCCTGCTCGCTCTGACCGCGCGGGGTGACACGGTCCGGTCCGCCGGACGACACCGACAACCCATTGGGGGATCTTCACGTGATTTCACGACCACGCCTGGGCGCACTCGCCGCGAGTGCACTCCTGTTCGCGGGCCTGCTGGCCGGTTGCTCGAGCTCGGATGACGAATCCGCCGGTGGCACCGTTCAACTCAACTTGCCGGACGGCCGGTCGGTGACGATCCCGGACACCCCGGAACGGATCGTGACCCTGGGAGACCAATGGACCGACGTCGTGCTGTCGTTCGGTGAGACGCCGGTCGGGTACTACGACTACTCGAAGTCGGCGACCGGCGAGATGCAGCCGTGGTACGGCGAGAAGCTGGCCGACGCGACGTTCGTCGACCCCACCAAGGGCGACGACGCGACGACCATCGCCAAGCTGAACCCGGACCTGATCTTCGCACCCGGCTTCGCCTCGGACAGTCCGGAGTTCCAGCAGATCTCGAAGCTGGCCCCGACGGTCAACGCCATCAGCGACCAGGAGATCGATCCCTGGCAGGACATGGTCACGGTGATGGGCACCGTGCTGCACGACCCGGAGAAGGCGAAGTCGATCATCGACGACACCAACGCGAAGATCGCGGCGGTGGCGCAGGAGTACCCGGATCTGAAGGGTAAGACCTACGCCTTCGCGTTCATGTACGGCAACGACCAGCTGTCGGTGCTCGGTGACGAGAACGACGGCGCCGGAAAGCTGTTCACCTCGCTCGGGATGAAGATGGCTCCCAAGCTGGTCGCCGAGTACCAGCGGACCGGCCAGCCGCGGTTCGGGCTGAGCACCGAGAACATCCCGATGCTCGACGCCGACGTGCTCGTCGTGGCCACGGCCACCCCCGAGCAGGCGGAGACCCTGAAGTCGCTGCCCGGGTACAAGAACCTGAAGGCGGTCAAGGACAACGCCGTCACGTTCATGACCCAGTCGCAGATCACGGGTCTCAACGCGCCGACGCCGAACTCGATCCCGTACGTCCTCGACCTGCTGAAGCCGTCGTTCGCCGCGGCATCCAACTGAGCTCGGTCTGGAACGAACTCGCCCTCCGCGGAATGCGGAGGGCGAGTTGGTTTTCGGGGGCGCCGGACCCTTCGTGGCTCGTCGCTATCGCTCCTCGCACCTCAGGGAGCAGGGGGGTGCCCGTCGCTATCGCTCCTCGCACCTCAGGGAGCAGGGGGGGTGCCCGTCGCCATGGGCTCCTCAGGGAGCGGGGGCCCACCGCTGGTTGAGCAGGCGACGAGCGCAGCGAGGAGCCGTGTCGAAGCCACTTCGCAACAACGACAACGGCCCGAGCCGCACGTGGCGGATCGGGCCGTGAGCCGGCGAGCGGGTTACGGCGCGACGATGTCGTCGTCCGACGCGCCGAAACTGGTGAACGCGGTGTGCTTGGGCAGGCGGTAGGCCTCGCGGCCCAGCACGGTGTTCAGGATGCGTGCGTTGCGGACCGCGCCGATGTCGAGGTTCGGGGCCGAGACGCCGTGCGCGTGCTCCTCGGCATTGGCGACGAAGATCCGGTTGGTCAGGGCGTCGTCGGTCTCGATCTCGTGGTTGGCGCCGATGACCAGGCGTCCGCGCGAATCCCGGTGCAGCGCAGACTCGATCGGGGCCAGGAAGTCCGCCCTGCGGGCCTGGTAGCCGGTACTGGCGATGACCATGTCGGTGGTGTGGGCCAGCTCGGAGCCGGTGTCGAGGTGACGGCCGCGGACCCGGAGCTTGCCGTCGGCGAGGGTGTCGATGCCTTCGACCTCGACCGAGATCCGCAGCTGCACCGGGTTGAGCTTGTCCTGCAACTGGCGCCGGTACAGCAGGTCGTGCAGGCGCTCCAGGGTGTCGGTGGAAATGCCCTTGTGGAACTGCCAGTGCTGCGGGCGAACCCGATCCCGCGCGGCCTCGGGAAGGCTGTGGAAGTAGTCCATGTAGGCCGGCGTGGTCATCTCCAGCGAGAGCTTCGTGAAGTCCAGCGGCGCGAACCACGGTGTGCGCGTCCACCATCGGACCGCGGGGCCGCCGCGTAGGTTCGCCTCCAGCAGATCGATGACGATCTCGGCACCCGACTGGCCGGAGCCGATGACCGTGACGGTGTCGGCGGCGAGCGCCTTCTCCTGGTTGAACAGGTAGTCGGAGCTGTGGACCACCGCGGGCGAATCCGACGAGAGTGCCTGCGGGACGAGCGGTTCGGTGCCGATGCCGACCACCACGTGTCGTGCGATCACCGTCGAGGAGGTGGTGCCGGTGTGCGTGGTCACCCGGAACGCGTCGGCCTCGGCGTCCCAGGCCACCTCGTCGACGGTGGTGCCCCACCGGAGCGAGTCGAGCCGGGACACGCACCAGAGCAGGTAGGCCTCGTACTCGATGCGGGTCGGGAAGAAGTCCTCGCGCACCAGGAACCGGTACATGCGATCGATGTCGGCCATGTAGTTCAGGAACGACAGCGGATGGGTCGGGTCGACGAGCGTCACCAGGTCCGACAGGAAGCTCACCTGGAGGGTGGCGTCGTCGAACATCAGGCCCGGATGCCACCGGAACTCGTCTCGCGAGTCGACGACCAGGAGGTTCACGTCGTCGAGCGTCGAGGCGAGCGCGGCGAGGCCCAGATTGAATGGGCCGCAACCGATCGCGAGTACGTCTACGTTCTCGACAGTGGTCTTCTCTTCTGGGGTCATTCGGACACTCTCACCATTTCTTCACTGTGGACTTCCGCGCCGGGTGCGGCGGTGCCTTCCGACTCCACCTCGAGCGCGACGCGCAACAGTTCGTCGAACAGCTCGTCGATGTCGCTCTCCGAGGTCTCCGGGTTGAGGAGGGTCAGCTTCAGGCAGGTCTGGGGCTCTTCCTCACCGGGCACCCGGACCTGGGTACGGCCGATGAGTGCCTTGCCGTCGGCGATCAACCGACGCCGCAGTTCGCCGTTGACCGCGTCGAGATCGGTGCACCGATACCGGAACACGACGGTGGTCAGCGTGACCGGTGCGATGAGCTCGAGCTGCAGTTCGGTGGCGATTCGCTGTTCGGCGTACACCGCGAGGTCGTTGCACTTGTCGAGCATGTCACCCAGAGTGCGGCGTCCGTAGGCGAGCAGGGTCGCCGCGACCTTGAGGACGTCGGGTCGTCGCGTCGTCTGCAGCGTCTGACCCAGGAGGCCGCTGTACCCGGCCTCCACGTCGTCGTCGGGGTTGAGGTAGGCCACCGAACGGTTCAGGGACACGAAGCGATCGGCGTCGGACAGCAGCATGAGGCTCGCGGCCGCCGGCTGCCAACCGACCTTGTGCAGGTCGAGGGTGACCGAGTCGGCGCGTTCGACGCCGGTGAGCAGACCGGCGAGGCGGTCGGAGAACAGCGAGCCGAATCCGTAGGCGGCGTCGACGTGCATCCAGATCTCGTGCCGCTCGGCGATGTCGGCGATCTCCCCGAGCGGGTCGACGGTACCGAAGTCGGTGGTGCCCGCGGTGGCGACGATCGCCAGCGGGGTCGCCGCGCCGGCCTCGCGGATGGCCGTCTCCAGCGCCTCCGGGATCATCCGGTGATGCGAGTCGACCTCGACCGGGATTACCGCGGTCTCGCCCAGCCCCAGTGCCGCACAGGCGCGGTGAACCGAGAAGTGCGCCACGCGCGAGCAGAAGACGACCGGGCGGTGCAACGCGCCGACGCCGTCGTGCCGCACGTCGATGCCCCGCCGGGCAGCGGTGTGGTCGCGAGCGATCATGAGCGCCAGCAGATTCGAGATCGATCCACCGGGACTGAAGACACCGCCGGCATGTTCGCCGAACCCGGCCATACGAGCCAGCGACTGGACGGTCCAGGTCTCGAGCGCCAGCGTGGCCGGGCCGGAATCGTAGGTGTCGAGTGAGGCATTGGTGGCCGAGGCCAGGGCGTCGGCGGCGACCGCGACCGACAGCGGAGCGGGTTGCAGATGCGCCGCGGCCATCGGATGGGTGAGGTCCAGTCCGAACTCGGCCACCAGGCGGGCGAGTCGGGTCAGCGCCTCGGACTCGCCGATCCCGTTCTCCGGAACTCCGTGCGGGCCGAGTAGTGCCGTCACCCCGCCGAGCACCGCGACGGGGTCACCGCTCGGCAGCGGGGCGCCGTGATGGTCGTCGCCGACCGCGGCCGCGACCTCGGCCAAGCCGCGCCCGACGTCGGCCCAGCCATCGCCGGGACGGGCGAATCGCGAGGCACCCCATACGGACTGGCGGTCTTCGGACACTGAGTTCCCCCCTGTTGACTCTGGTGCGCGGTGGCGCGGTGGCAGGCCGGTCATCCGGCGCTGCCCTTCTGTGGTGCGCTCTCGGCGAGGGTTTCGACGAGTGCGGAGACGTTCTGGTGCAACGACGTCGGAATCAGATCGACGAGTGCGGTGAGTACTGCGGTGGCGCGGTCGGCCACCGTGTCGGGGACGATCCCCGGTTGGTGGTCGACCTCGACGTGGGTGCTCTCGTCGTCGGCCTCGAAGGCGATCGAGAGCGGGTAGTTGGCGATCCCGTTGAACACCGACCGGCAGGTGACCGGGGCGTCGGCGGGTTGCGGGATCCCGCGCAGCGGTGCGGGCCGGACCGACGCCATGATCTCGATGACGGGAAAACGGCCGCCTTGCTGTCGCAACGCGGTGAGGATCGGCCCGAAGTCGGTGCCGGAGTGTTCCATCGATCGGTAGATGACTGCGCCCGCGTCCCGGAGAGCCTGCTCGACGGTGGCGTCGGGGTCGATGCGGAACCGCATCGGGATGATGTTGCCGCAGTATCCGACGTTCTGGGGTGACTGCGTCCGACGACGGTTGTCGGCCGGCACCACCAGGACGTGATCGGCGGCGCCGGTCAGGGCATACGCGGCCAGCGAACACACGCCGATCAGCAACGCGTTCGGGGTGGCCCCGACGGTCTGGGCGACCCGGCCGAAAGCGGCCAGCGAGTCGGCCGCCACCGGGGCGGCGACCTTGATGCCGTCGCGGTCGTCCATCGGCGAGAGCCAGCTGTCGGCGGCACTCTCGGTGGGCAACTCGCCGCTGAGCGGATAGCGGACGTCCTCGGCGGCCCAGGTCGTGAGGGCGTGGCGCACCGCGTCGTCGGCGGCCGCCGCGACGGCCGCGGAATCGGGTGTGACCGGGCGGGAGTCGGCGGTGACGTCCCCGGGCCACGAACCCGAGACCAGGGTGCCCAGCAGCAGCGGCCATGAGGTGTCGTCGACGGCGAGATGGTGGACGACGAGGATCATCGTGACGTCGCCGTCCGAACCCGAGACCCGAAGCCGGAGCGGCACATCCGACGTCAGATCGAATGGCGTGCGGGTCAGCGAGGTCGCGATCGCGTCGGCATCGTCGACGGGTCCGGTTGCCTCCGCGTCCGGCAGGCCCCAGGTCCACACCGTGCCCGATGCGTCCCACGATCCCGCGTGCGACACGACGCGGCGACGCGGCGTGCCCGCGTTGTCGACCTCGACCACCGATCTCAGGACCCCGAAGCGCTCGACGAGTAGTTCGGCGGAGTCGACGACCGATCGGAGCGTTCGCGTCCCGCCGAACTGCAGGACGAGTCCGATGTTGTGCGACACCGATTCCGGATCCAGTTCGTAGATCCGCCACATCCGCCGTTCGGCGGTGCCGAACTCGCCGAACGGCACGGAGGTCCTTGGTTCGTCAGCTGCGGCCGTGCGGGCGGGTTCGCCGGTCTGCGCGATTCGACGACGCAAGAGCGTCAGTCGCGCTTCGGTCAACGCGGGCATGGCTCCCTCTCGGTCGATGTGGCGGTGGACGGCGTCGACGCTGCTGCGGTCGTGCCACGCAACACATCCCAATCGCGGACGACCTCGATCAGCTCGCCCGCCGCCCACCGCGGCGCCTGGTCCTGGAAGTGATCGGAACGGGGATCACCGCTCACGCCCAGCGGGACGATCCAGCGGCTCGCCCCGCGGTCGGCGAGGTCCCACACGTAGCGTGCGGCGGCACCCGTGATGCACAGGTGGGTGCCGACCGCCGCGGCGTTGGCGAAGACGCACTCGGCGTCCCCCGCCAGGGGCAGGGGAGTCGGACGAAGGTTGGCGAACAGATCCGGGTGCTGCGGCGACGCGCCGACCAGGTCGAATCCGTGGATCGGTGCCAGGCGATGGACGCTGCCCCACGTGGGCGTCGAACCGAAGGTCCCGATCCGGGCCACCACGGCATCGAGGGCGGCGACCGCCACGGCCTCGATGTCGATGCCGATCCCCGCCGTGTTGGCGACGACGGAGGTCAGCGCGGTCGCGAGACGGGGCTCGGGCACGAACCACGGCTGGAACACCGCCGGGAACCCGTGCGGCCCGCGCAGCGGCGCGAGCACGTCGGTACTCGCGACCCCGAGGACCAACTGGGTACGGAACTCGGCATAGAGGTAAGCGTCGGTGCTGTCGGCGGTCATCGACCGGTCCCACGCCACCAGGCGCTCCCGGATGCCTTCGGCCTCGGCGTCGGCGCCGCGTACACGTGACAGCAACTCCTGGACGACGGTCGCCTGCTCGAGCCGGACATCGGTGTGGATCTCGGCGCAATCCGCCGGACTCACCGAATTGAGACCGTCGAGCCGCGCGGTGATCCGGTCGGCGCGGAACGGTTCGACGCACTCACTCGTGAGCGGTTGCAACGCAGGCACATCGGACATCCGCTGGTTGGCGGTGACGGTGAAGGCGGGACCCTTCGAGACGCCCTCCGCAAGCTCCGGGCTCCTCAGGGAGCGGGGGGTGGCCTCCGCGAGCTCCGGGTTCCTCAGGGAGCGGAGGGTCGCGTCGAAGCCGGGGTCACCGAGCGAACCCGTCTCGTATCCGCGCCACTGGTAGCGCTCGTCCCAGCCCGGGACCGGCAACCAGTAGTTCTCGGGCGCGCGGACCGGCACCCGGCCGGCCACGTGGGTGGCGACGGTGCCGTCGGCGTGGGCGATGACCGCGCGGTTGACCGGCTCGACCCACTTCGTCAGGGCTGCTTCGACATCGGCGACGGTGCGAACGAAGAGCAGGTCGATCGGCGCGTCGAAGGTGACCTCTTCGGTGAGCAGCGGGGACCGGATGCTCATCGCGAACGACTCGTCGGGGCCGCCGAAGACGACGGCACCGTTCGGGGTGGTGAGGAGCTGCACGGCAACGGGTTCGGCATCCCGGACGAGGATCGTCTCGGTGCTCACCCCGGCCGGCACCCGCCCGCCGCCCGGTACCTCGACCAGGAGCGTGCCGGCCTCGTCGCGCGTCAATCGCTCGAGGTACAGATCCTGATAGTCACCCATGGCATTCGTGATGCCCCAGGCGATGTCGTCGCCCTGACAGAAGTGCGGGACTCCCGGGACGCCGGCAAAGGCGAACCCGGCCATGTCGAACGCTTCGTGCGGACCTGTCGAGGCGAGGTGGAACTGCTGATAGATGCCCGGCAGTTCGAGGAATCGATGCGGGTCGCCGGCGACGATGGGCGCACCGGTCGAACTCCGCTCGGCGGACACACCCCAGGCGTTGCTGCCCGACATCGGATCGCCGAGGTCCACCGCCGGGGCGGGTTGCTCGGGCGACGCCGGGCGGGTGATCGCGAGGATCTCCCCCAGGAACGCCTCATCGGGCATCGCGGGCACCGTGGGGTCGGTCTCCCGCGTCTCGAAGTCCCAGAACCGCAGCGCATCCAGACCGAGCGTGCGGCAGGCGTGCAGGCGGAAGAGTTTCGTGGTGAACCGCCCGAAGAGCACGTGATGCATGATGAACACCGAGATCGGCGTCCACGGCCGCCACGGCAGCGGACGATGCGCCAACGCCTCGAGTTCCGGTGCGGCAGCCGACGTCTCGAGGTCGCCGAGGGTGCTGTTCACGCCGTCGGCGTAGGCGGTGACCAGTTCCCGGGTGCGGGTGGACGATGCGTCGAAGATGCGTTTCGCCGCCACGTCGAGCTGGGCGCGGCGGGCGAAGGTGTCCCATTCGACGCAGCCGGCCCCGAAGACCTCGGCGGTGCGTCCCTCGGCGCGCAGCCGCATGAACTCGATCTGCCAGCGCCGGTCCTCGCCGCATGCCCGGCCCTGTCCGTACAGAGCGCCGCGCGGCGTCGAGGCGAGGACGTGCGGGATGCCGTGGTCATCACGCAGGATCTCCACGTCGTCGGGTGCGTGGGTGCGGGTGGTGGTCATCTCCGTCACCGGTCCCTCGGCGGCGCAATCGGATTGACGAGCCGGTGACCCGCGTCGATCAGCGATGCGTAGGAGTCCTCGATGTCGACCATGCGCTTGTTGTTGCGCAGTTGCAGCCCATTCATGTGCACCGCCCCGAACTCCGGTGCGAACAGATCCCAGCGAGCGAACCTGTCTTCCAGATCGGGGTGGGCGGCGACGAACTCACGCAGGCTCTCGGCCACCAGCGACCAGAACTCGTCGTCGCCGACGATGCCGTGCGTGTGCAGGATCTCGGCGAGTGGACGCAGGAAGTCGTCGAAGACGTCCGACAGCACACCCAGGTTGCGGATCTCGTCCGGTTCGGTGGTCCGGACGCGGGCGCAACTCTCCGGGAGTCCGTCCGCCTCGCCGAACACCGATACCTCCTCGCCGATGTCCTTGAGGATCGCTCGCACCGGGATGCCCTCGGCGAGAACGAGGATGAGGTTCTCCCCGTGCGGTGAGAACTTCAGCTCGTATCGGTAGAGCAGGTAGGCGATGGGGTGCAGATAGGTGCGCAGGTAGCGACGGATCCACTCGGTCGCGGGAACACCCGAACGGTCGATGAACGCGCCGACCAGTGGCTCCCCCAGGTGGTCGACGTGAAGCAGCGCGGCCATGGTCGACAGTTGCTCGTCGGCGGCTGCCAGCGGCACCGGGCTCTGTCGCCACAGCGCGGACAGGATCTTGCGGTACTCCGACCCCGGCTGCGTGATCGGCGTGAACGTCGGACTGCGGTAACCGATCGCCGCGACCTCGAAGATCATCTCGAAGCCGATCGCGGCGAGGTACTGGTCGTCGGCGACGAGTCCACGGACCCAGTTGTTGATCAGCGGCGTCGTCCGCATGTAGTCGGCCGACATCCCGCGTGTGAAACCCATGTTCACGATCGACAGTGCGACCTTGACGTAGTTGCGGGTCGGGGTGGTCGCGTTGAACACCGTGCGGATCGACTGCTGTGCCTGATAGAGGTCGGGGCTCGTGCCGACCTCGACGATGCGCTGGTCGGCGATGTCGGCGGAGTAGAGCTTGCGTACTTTCTCGACCCACTGCCAGGGATGCACCGGGAGGTACCGGTAATCGGCCGGGTCGCAACCGACTTCGCGCAGGGCGTCCCCGAAGTCGGACAGCGTCTCGGGTCCGAGCTCGTCGAGGAGCAGCGCGTCGTAGTCGACGTCGCTGACGGTGGCGACGTCACAGTCCTCGCGACGGACGGCGAGCCAGACGAGCCGGAAGTGGTTGCCCACCTCGGGGGCGTAGCGCTCGATGTCGTCCGCGCTGAAACCAAGACGGCCGGCGTTGGCGACGATGCACGGGTGCCCCTCCGTCATCGTCGCCTCGATGGTCTGGAAGTCGGCGTGAGCGAGATCCGTTGCCGGGATGCGTCGTTCGTCCGGACGGTCGGCGCTGATCGCCAGGGTGTTGATGAACTCCTCGAGGTACTCCGGCAGCGCCTGGGGACCGATCCCCAGGAACGGGGCGAGGTCGACGATCATCGCCACCGCGTCGACTGGGAGTTCGGCGCCGTCGCGCACACGACGCAGCGTCGACTCGTCGATCGCCCAGCTGTCCAGGGCGAGTCGGTCGGCGCGGAAGTGGTAGTCGGTGCGGCCGTCGGCGGAGGAGACGACGTACCCGTCGCCACTCGCCACCGGGGCGAGTGCCCGCTCGTGGGAGAACTCGGCGAGGATCTTCTTCGCGATCCTGGTGTGATACGTCTGGCGATGGCTTCGCGCACCCGACCCCCCGGCCGTGCGCGTCGCGAATCCCGGAATGGTCCCGATGTCCTGGAGAGTCAACGATCTACGCCCCCAGGTCCGTGACCTCGACGGGTCCGACGGACTTGCCGTTGTCGGTCACCTCGAGGAAGTCGGCTCGGGTGCAATAGCTCAGGTGCGCGGTCTTGTTCCCGACGGGGTAGTCGCCGTCGACGCGGAAGCCGACACTCGCGTTGAGGCGGTGCACGGCCTTGTTGCGGACGTCGGGCTCGACGACGACGCGCGCGGCGCCGACCTCCAGGATCGCGGTCCGCATGATGTGCAGCATCACCGCGCCGGTGAAGCCCGGCAGGGACTGTTCGGCGTGGGCGACCAGCAGGTGCATGCCGATGTCACCGTCGGCGGGTACGTAACCGCTGGCGGGGTCGGCGAGTTCGCTGGTGGCCGGGTCGTAGAGCTCGAACAGGAACTGCGGGCGCCCGTCGTGGTAACCCAGGCGCATTCCGTGGGGCGTGCCGGCGGTGGCCTCGGCCGACTCGCGAATCATCTTCTCCACGTCGGCAACCGAGCTGTCGAGCATGTCCCAGTACTTGGCCTTGGGATGGGTGAGCCATCCGTGGACCGTCGCGGCGTGCGATACGTCGTCGAGGTCGACCGAGGTCAGGTCGTAGGTCGGGGCGGAGGAAATGGTCATGATGCCTTTGCTCTGGGTGGTGGTCTGTTGGGGTGCCGGAGAAGGTGCCGGATGCGGTCAGCCGCGCGCGATCTCGGCCTCCACCTGTTCGTCGGTGAGTTGCAGGACGTCGAGGAAGGTCTGTGCCACGAACTCGGCGCGTTCCCCGCCGAGTTCGGTGAGTCGTCCGGCGAGCCCCGCGATCGTCCGCCGGGAGAAGATGTCGGCGACCGAGAGGCCGGGTGCGTCGAGCCACTGGCGCGTCAGTGCGACCACCCGGGTGGCCTGGACGGAATCGCCGCCGAGGGAGATGAAGTCCTCGGTGACGTTCACGGGCGGGGTCGGCAGGACCTCGCCGAAGATCAGGGTGAGGGCCTCTTCGACCGGGCCGCGCGGCGCGACCGCCTCGACGGCGTCGTCGTCGGACCGGACGCCGGCGGCAATGGCCTTGCGGTCATGCTTGCCGTTCGGAGTCAGCGGGAACCGGTCCAGGACCGTGATGGACCGCGGGACCATGTGCGGTGGAAGGGCTTCCGACAACCGGGCGCGCAGGTCGGCGTCGTCCTCGGTCGATCCGTCGGTGAGTACCACCGCGGCACGCAGGTCGCGACCGTCGGACCAGGCGACGGCCGAGCCCACCCCGGTCAGACCCAGCAACCCGGCCTCGACCTCACCGAGTTCGACGCGGTACCCGCGGATCTTCACCATGTGGTCGGCGCGGCCCAGGAAGTCGAGGAAGCCACCCGGAAGGTAGCGCGCGAGATCGCCGGTGCGGTACCAACGCTGTCCCTCGTGCTCGACGAAACGATCGGCGGTGCGCTCGGGGTCGCCGCGGTAACCGTCGGCGACGCCGGCTCCGCCGATCCACAGTTCACCCGGCACGAGGTCGGGACGGTCGCGGCCGGCGTCGTCGACGACCCGGCAGCGGACGCCGCGGAGCGGAATCCCGTACGGCACGAACGCCATTCCGGCCGGGACGGCATCCG